>Ga0163161_10000012_pt1 | contig 264639 bp, 244 predicted proteins | sample S45metaG_FD_129847 | JGI IMG/M metagenome (GOLD analysis project Ga0163161, IMG submission 129847) | Switchgrass rhizosphere microbial communities from Kellogg Biological Station, Michigan, USA - S4-5 metaG | ecosystem: Host-associated > Plants > Roots > Rhizosphere > Soil | place: USA... | reverse complement strand
GATTCAAGGAGAAGGCAGAGGACTAATGCACAGCATGGTTCTTAACTAGCGAAGTCTAAAGTTCACCTCTGCTTTCCTTTGAATAAAATTAAAGTTTTTTATCTAATCCAAAGTAAAGGCGAAGTTTCCCGACTTCGTACGCACTCCAGTGATCCACAAAAAGAATGAAAAAAAATTGGAACGGAATGTAGCAACGGGTACGAAGTCGGGAGACTTCGTACAGTAAGTGCGAGCACTTCGGAGAGCGGGAATTTATATGTAAAAATGTTTTAAATTTGAACACTAGAATGCCTGAGTAAAGCTTACAGTCAAGCGAGTACCATTTTCTTTCACATAATTCATATTATTAGACTGCCATTGTGAAATTACAGTATAATAGTCTTTATTGAATAGATTCTCAACACCAAAACGGAAAGTACTTTTTTCTCTGAAAGTATAACTAGACGAAAGATTAAATGCAGTGAAAGATTTTATTGGTCCTGTTCCATAAGTATAAGCTCCGTTAACAGGTTCAAATCTATCTCTTCCTGTTGTACTTGTCATTTGCAAAAATATTGACCAAGCTTCAAGAGGTCTGAAAACGGTATAAGCTGCTATTTTAGGCGGATTTATACGATCTCCTCCTAAATATACTTTTTTGTCTGCAAGTTCACGTTTTCCTTCAGTAAAGGAATAATTAGCTCCGATATCAACTTTTGGATGAAGACGATATTTTGCTGACAATTCAAAGCCGTAAATTTTCTCCGGTGAACGTGAAATCTGCGGATTACCATCAACATAAACATAAGAAGCTCCTAATTTTGAAGTACTGTAATAAACAGCTCCTTCATAAGTAAGTTTATCAAAAGCTCCGGAGAATCCAAATTCATAATTATTAGCCGTAACTGCTTTTATCGAAGTATTACTAACTGTGTTTTCTTTCGCAGCGCGCAAAACCAAACCTAAATCGGCAACGCTGAAACTTTGAGAAAAACTTACAAAAGGTTTAAATAAAGACCATTTTGTATAACGCAATCCCGCATTAAACATAAGTGCACTGAAATCTAATGCTCCGCCATTAACAGCAATACCGACGCCTACATAAGTTCCGTTTACATAATTACGAATTCCAATTGTCGTATAATCCGGCACATCGATATTTACATTTTCGAGCCTTAAGCCGGTTTTTAATACTAAGTTTGGTCCGAACATATTTTTAAGCTGAAAATATGGTGCAAGGTTTGTCATATTCATTTCAGGAATTACCACTCTGTTATCAGTAAGATGTGTATCTGTCACATCTGAAAGTATATCCAGCCCATAAGTTAAGTTACCTGAAATAAGAGAACTAAACTCATATGGAGTGTTTAAATTTAAACGGAAACCAAATTTCTTACTTTGCGTTGCTGGTTGTCCATTATTTTCAAAAAAGTCGCTATAGTTAATTAGAGTAAGGTAATCCTGAAAATAAAGAGTAGCATTAAGATCTGTTTTTCCAATTAAGTTCTTTCCAATATAACTTAAACTTGCATTGTGGTTGTAAGGCGTTCCTTCCGGATCTCCAGGGCGTTGTCCTTTAACTCCTGTAGTTGGCGAATCAAAATTGCCATAAACACCGGCTTTTGCAACGTAATCCGTATGCTGAGTACTTTCGAAATAGTTATACATGAATTCCAATCGATTATTATCATTAAAGTCGTAACCAATTTTCGCAAAAGCGTTCCAATTTTTAAGATCATTCATTCCGTATTCTGGAGAAAGTACACGGCCTTTAGCATCGCGATAAAGTCCGGTCTCTTCATAGCGCCCACTTACTACGTAATCTAATTTCTTTACTTTTCCTGTAAATAGTTGAGAAACAAAGAAACCAGCTGTTCCTTTAGGTTTGATAAGAGAGAAAGCTGTTCCCACCTCTGTTGATCCGCTTATTGCCTTGTCTGTATTCGCTTTTTTAGTGATATAATTAATCAAACCACCATCTGCACCATTACCATAAATAGCAGTTGCACCTTTAATCACTTCTACACGGTCTAATACAGTAGGATCAAGAGAGCGCATGTCTTTTGCCCCGTCTCTTAAAGGTGTAGATTGCGGAATCCCATCAATCATAACCAATACACGGCGACCACGAAGAGTTTGCCCTAAATTTTGAGTTCTATTAGTTGTAAACCCTAAACCAGGTACCGTTGCACCAAGGATATCACTAAGATTAGAACTTATACTTAATTGCTGTTGTATTTGTTTTTTAGATAAAAGAGTAACAGAAGAGGGGACTTCATCTAAAATCTCTGCCTTTCTCGATGCAGAAACGACAATTTCCTGCAATTCATTATCAGCCGATGAGATGCTATCTTGGCTTTTGGCATTTACGTTTTTTTCTTTTTCGTTATTCTTGTTGGTTTTAGAAATCTGTTGTGCAGAAAGTGAACTTATGGAAAAGAACACCACTAGTAGTAAAATAGAAAAATGCTTCATTATTTATTTAGACTTGATTAAAATAGAGCAAATGTAAATATTACAATTTATTTAAACAATTAAAATTTCCTTATTTGAGGTCTGTTTTTTTAGATTTAAAAATAAGTTAATACAGCAAATAATAGTTACAATGATGGCGCTTACAGGTAAAATTTACCAGCTCTTTGAATAGTTCTTATGAAAAGTAAAGGCGAATGTCTCCTGACTTCGCACCCGTAAATAATGGTCTAAAACAATAAAGAGACTCGAAAGTCTCTTTATAGAATTAATATATCTTTATAAATAATTATTTATTGATTAGTTTTTCAAGCCTTGCCATCATTTCATCTTTCTCTTTCAGCATACGTTCGTATAAGGCAATTTTTTCATCATATAATTGAACAATTTTGTCAACTGGATTGAAAGAGGGTTGGTAGCTAAATCCAGAAGCGACAGCGTTATCCTTAAAATCTTGGAATGAATAAGTATTTGCAATTACATTTATCGCTTGCTCTTCATCAAAATTCTGAAAAGCTTCAACAGGAATTTTTAATACAGCCGAAATTTGTTTCAGCAGGTAGTCTTCAATTACATCTTTCTGCTCCAGCATAGAAATTTTCTTTTGGTTCCATTCTTCTCCCAGATCATAAGCTAATGCTTCCTGCTTTATGTTAAGCATTTCTCTGAAGCGTTTTACGTTTCTTCCCTGATGTATTTTCTGTTCCATAATGAATATCAATTTTTCTAAAGGCTCAAAGATAAAGCCATTTGGATTAAAAATCCTGAATTTCAAAGATAAAAAAATATCCCATAAAACATCCTTTTTGTCAGATATTATACCAGTTATATTTTACTACAATCGGTATCATATTCGCTTTTTTTAGGCTTTTTTTGAAAACTTTGTTTTTTCTTTAGTTTAGGCTTTTCGCAGGGTTTAATATATTCGAAACTAACTTTCCAGAGCTTTATTTTGCTTTATTTTTTGTTTATGAAAATTTCTTTTGTCTGTTTGTCGTTTTTTCATTTCAACAAAATTGCGGGTTATATCAAATTTTAAGCAATAATCATTTCTTCCTGAAAAGAAGCATATACGGTTTTTAGGATTTGCTCAAATATTTTGAAAAAACAGTATTGGTAATACCAAATAAAAAACCTAAATAAAAAATAAAAGAGCCGGGAATCATGATGTAGGGATGCCAAAAATACAGATACCTCCAACCATAACCATGGTTTTCATTTATATAGCTATAAACTAATATTCCTGCTGCCAAAGCAATCAATAGTAATAGCCCAATCACAGTAAGCACTATGGTTTTTGCATTCGATTTCACTACATGTCCGTCTATATCAATGTATGGAGGTTTCGGTTCTCTGTTCGGCACAATCCCAGTGGTATTGCCCACTTCAAAGCGGCGTTGATGTGGTTTTAAGTCCATAAACTCAAACTCTTCCAAAACGGTTCCTTTTCTTTTTTTACCAGGCTCGAGCAATCGAATAAAGCCATTTTTTTTTGAAAGAGGATTAATTAAAAATAGCTTGATGTAATAAATAAATACGATAAACCAAAGTGCCGTGCCCACGCCAAGTAAAACAAATGCTTCGCTGGCAGATGTGTGAATCATCTCATAATCGTTTTTATGATGATCTCCTGCATAATGGAGAATGAGTGGCAGTCCAATAGCAAAAAACAACAAATAGAGTATCCAAAATATAATAAAGCCTTTCCAAAATTTCATATCATCTGGTTTTTCATAGATTAAAATAACGCTTCACTTTACTTTGTTAAAGATAAGTAATATTTTATTCTGACATTACCTCGTGGGTTTACTCCATGATTATTTATTATTATGAAATTTGGCTACTACATAAATTATGGTATGATAACCGGAGCCATAAACATTGATTTGTGAGGTTTGGCGGCTTACGGTTCTTTACATACAACATACCCAAATTTAGACAGCAGATTTGTCAATTTAGGGATGAAAATATTTTGACCTTTACAGCCCAGTATTGTAAAAAGTAAAATGATGGCTGATAGAATTTTATTATTTTTCATTTTCATATAATTTTATATTTTTATCATTCTGCTTCAATTTTACAGATGCATTTCCGTTCATTGAGATTTTTATTACAGTACATCTAGAGAACCATAAAAAAAATACAAGCCTCCAAAATCAAATGACTTTGGAGGCTTGTTTATCAGAACCTTGTTATTTTAATGATTGACCATTTTCATAGCATCTTCACTGTATCGATCTCCTATGATAGGATATTGCTTAAGGAGTCTGTCAATTGTCATTAGATCCTCGTTTGTTATGTTGACATCAACTGCCATTGCATTCTCTTGCAGGTATTTTCTTTTTTTGGTTCCGGGTATTGGGATAATATCATCACCCTGAGCCAATACCCACGCAAGGGCTAGCTGTGCCGGCGTGCATTCTTTATTCATGGCCATAGCTGCAAACTCACGCACTAGAATATTGTTATTATTTATATTCTCCTGTTGGTAGCGCGGTAAGGTTCTCCTAAAATCATTATCGGCAAAAGTGTCGATATTAAGGACATTAGTAACCAAACCTCGTGCTAAGGGAGAATAGGGCACCAGTGAGATTCCAAGTTCACGGGTAGTTTGTAATATCTCTGTTTCAACATCTCTGGTTAGTAACGAATACTCACTTTGCAGAGCAGCAATTGGATGTACAGCGTGCGCCTTGCGAATCGAGGCTGGTGAGGCCTCACTTAGACCAAGATAACGTACTTTTCCTTCTTTTACCAAATCTGACATTGCGCCAACAGTTTCTTCAATTGGAATATTTGGATCAACACGATGTACATAATAAAGATCAATAGTGTCTATTTTTAGACGTTTTAGGCTGTTTTCAACTGCAACTTTCATCCAGGCAGGCGAACCATCAAAGTAGGTGCTGGCTGCACTGCTGGGACCTGCAATACCATCTTTAAAACGGAATCCGAATTTCGTTGCGATAAATATCTTATCGCGGTTGGGTACCAACACCTTTGATATAAGTTCTTCATTGGCACCATTGGCGTACATATCGGCTGTATCCCAAAAGTTGATCCCCAGGTCAAGGGCTTTTTCCAGCGTAGCTAAACTTTCTTGATCATCTGTAGGTCCGTAAGCAAAGCTCATACCCATACATCCCAAGCCAAGTGCAGATAGACGTTCGTCAGTTTTTCCAAGTTTTCTGTATTTCATTTTTTATCTAATTTTGTTTCAACAAATTTAGATTAGCAAACTCAGCAGAATTTATAATGATCAAACTGATAGTTATAATATTCAAACAGACTACCTCAGCTGGGAGGGTGTCAGACCTGTATGCTTTTTAAAAAAAAGAGTAAAATAAGAAGGATATTCAAAGCCAAGGCTGTAAGCAATATCGGCTATGTTCCAGTTAGTATGTTGTAATAATGCCTTTGCTTCTTTTATAATGCGCGCAGTGACATGCTCAGTTGTAGTCTTGCCGCTTACTTGTTTTACCGCACGATTAAGGTGATTGATGTGAACCGATAAAGCAGCCGCATAATCTGCAGGGGTTTTCAGTTTGAGCACAAGTGAAGGCGAATCAATTGGAAACTGTCTTTCGAGCAATTCCAAAAATAAAGTACAAACCCTTGATGAGGCATTAGTGTAGGTATGAAAATTGGTTGCAGGATTATTTTTCATGGCCTCATGTATTATCAGGTGCAGATAGCTGCGCAATACATCGTACTTATGTGGATAAGTGGAGAGCATTTCTGCCTGCATCTTCATATAGAGAGACGAAAGTTCCTTCAATTGAATAGCATCGGGAAAGAATATCGGGTTGCAGCCAATTTTGAATAAAGGCGAATCCTGTAAGCTGCCCAGTCGCTCGCTATGCTGAATGAAATCTTCGGTAAACAAACAATACCAACCTGACTGCTGCTCAGACTCTGCCTCCCAGGAATAAGGCACTACAGGATTAGAGAAAAGTAGTGCTGGCTGGTCGATTTGTATCCATTTGTCAGCGTAATAAATTTTACCCTTGCCAATAATTAGGGAAACTTTATAAAAATCCCGGCGGCTGTAAGGACTTACCACCGAGCAGCTATCTCTGCTGAATATGTTAATATGTCCGATGCCTGCATTATTAAGTGGTACACGTGCTGGTGCATGGCTAGGAAGTCGTTTGTAAAAATCGCTAACGCTTTCGGCTTGTTTCATAGTGTAAATTTATAAAAATAAAACGGACCTCAGCTGCGAATATTTTTTAGCGCTTCTAAAATAATGCTGAATAAACCAGGCAATACGGTAGATTTTCTTTTGACCAGAAAAAGACTGAGAATGAGTGCACAGTCATTTCTAATTAAAGCAATTAGTAATAACTACTGACCGAGAGTAATTAATATTGATAAAAGTGGTTCTAATTTGACGGCTATCAAAGTATATAATAAGCGTTCGTTTTCAAAGATTAAATTCCGGCAATGTAAATATCTCAACAATAATGTAGAGCGGGATCATCGTTTTATCAAATGGCGTATACAAAACAGATTAGGGTTTAAAAATTTTGAATCAGCTAGACGAATATTGAGTGGAATTGAAGTTGTGTATATGTTGAGAATTAAAATTAGTGATTAATAGCTCCAGTCAAAACGACCTTCTTTTATTTCTACTTTTTCTCCTTTTGAATTCACGGCATTGAACCAGAAGGTACCCGAGATGATGGATTTTGACAAATCCAGATGGGTGATTTTGAGCTCTCCGGTTTGTATAGTATTGGTGTAAAAGCTGTTATTGAAATCAGGTTCGTAGATTCCAGCAGCGCCAATAAAATCCGGCTCTGTAGTAAATGTTTTATCAAGTTTATAGACAGTGCCCTCGGTAATATCAATTTTAGTGGTCTGCAGTGCTACGAGTTCACCTTTTGAATTGCTGTAATCAGCAAAATTCAAACTAAAATAATGCTGCCCTTGTTCAATCTGATAAAAACAATTCACCCCGGTATTACCACTTTTTCCATGGGGCAGAAAAACTTTTCCGTTGACCAGGCAACCCACTGTGTTGGCACCTGTATGGGTCTGGGCAGGTAGTTTGTCTTTATCATTTAAAATAGACCCGTCTTTATCGCAGGAGTATAATACGACTAAAATGGCAAAAAAAAATAATAATCTTCTCATAAAATTTGGTTTTGGTAAAGTTGTTATGATTTTATAAATATAGGATAAATTTTACGTTACAAAACCTTTAGATTATCTGTTTTTTTTTCAATAATCAGCAAAAAAAAACTATTAAGACATTAAATAATTTGTCGATATGAAAGCTGAGCTGAAATTTCTTCAACGTTCAGAAGTGGTTCTGTGGCATTTGGGAATAACTTTTATCTTTATAAATTTAAACTCATCCAAAATGAATACTAAAGCGAACATTGAGTGAAATTGAAGTTGTGCATATGCAGAGAAAGAATCAAATGGTTAGACCAGGATTGACTATATTTAAATCATTTTGTAAATTGGCAGTTTAACTTTTGAATTCCTTAAATATGCGTATTTGATTCTGACAGATGCGGCAGAAGCGTAGATTCTAGAACCGATAAGTTTACAGAAAGATTCAGAAACAGAGGTTTTGTAGTATTATCTTTTTCAGGAAATCTAACTTGATTTTTTATCCTTTTTCAATTTTCCGGAAGACTGTTCTGTTTTAATTTTTTCGCGATGCTGCATGCCCCATTTTGTCATTGCTCCCACAACTTCCTCTAGTGTATGACTGTAGGGTAGAAGTTCGTATTTTATGCTTACCGGATAGCCATTTTCTACTTTTTTGATGATAAAACCATTCATTTCCAGTTCTTTTAATTCGCTGGAAAGAACTCGTGCAGAGATTCCTGTAACCTGCCTTTGAATTTCGGTAAATCGTTTGTTTCCTCTTGCCATCGCGATGATAATCATCAGTTTCCATTTACCGCCAATAACATATAATGCGTCTGAAACAGCCATTAAAACTTTATGGCATTCTTCTGTAAATGCTTTGTTATCTGTTTGGTTTTCTTGCGCTTCACCCATAACTATGTTGTTTGTTACCTGCTAACCTTTAGGTAATGACTAATAAATTGTAAGCAAATATAATATAATTTTGGTTTGTAATAATTACAGAAAATAATTTTTCAAATTTAATTAAACAACAAAATTATGACGCTAGAAATTTTAAAAACAAAAGAAGATTTAAGAAACTTGATTGATGATTATGCTTATTTAAGTGATGACAAAAAAATAGCTGACGTGATGAATCTATTCACACTGGATGTTACGTATAAAGTTTATATGAGTGGTGCTCTGGTGGCCGATGTTTCGGGAAGAGAAAATATGGAAAAAGATTTTAACCATCATGCTTCTCTGGTAAAAAACTATTTTACATTAAATGGGCAGCATACTGTAAAAATCGACAACGAAACCGCTACGGGAGTTTCTTTTACTCAAATCAAAATGATCAGAGACATTGAAGGAAAAGATATTTTGACTGATTACAGTGTAAAATACGATGACAGCTATGTGTTTCAAAATGGAAAATGGTTTATCAAAGACCGTGTGGCTCATTTTCTAATTATTGAAGCAAGACCTGTTTCTTAATATTATTAAAAAACTTTGTGACCTATTTTGGTTGCAAGTTTTTTTTGATTATTCCAAATTATAGATGATATTCTCTATTTTATTTTAATCACAACCTTTCTAAAAAGTTCTGGATATGATGATAGAATTTGGATAAGAACACAGGGAAAGTATTTTGGGTAAAATTTAAGATTACAAGGTTTTAAACAAGTTTGAATTTCTTAACTTTATAAAATGAAAGAGAAGATAATAAGAGAAGTTTCCAAGTTTAACAATGAACTGAAACTGCAGGGGTTTAAAGCATTCCAGATAGAAGATGATGGCGCCGAAACCAGAACTTACAGCAGAAAGGAGTTTTATAAAATCTGCCTGACAACAGGTAAAAGCAAAATTCATTATTCTGATAAAACTTATGAACAGGAAGGTACGATTCTCTTTTTTGGAAATCCGCACATTCCATATTCATGGGAAACAATTTCAACAACTTATATTGGTTACACTATTTTATTTTCAGAAGAGTTTTTTAAAAACTCCGAACGTTCTGAAAGCCTGCAGCAATCGTCCTTTTTTAAAATTGGCGGAACACCTGTTTTGAAAATCACAGAAGAGCAAAGAGTTTTTCTCAATACTATTTTTCATAAAATGATTACGGAACAGGAAAGTGATTATGTTTTTAAAGATGAGCTGATTCGCAATTACATCAGTCTCATTATTCATGAATCTTTAAAGATGGAACCTTCAGAAAATTTCGAACAAAATAAGAATGCATCTTCCAGATTGTCATCGGTATTTTTGGAATTACTGGAAAGACAATTTCCAATTGAAAGTACTTCCAGTCCACTTCAATTAAGAACAGCCCAACATTATGCCCAACATTTGAATGTGCATGTCAATTACCTGAATCGAGCTGTAAAAGAAGTTACAGGAAAATCTACAACTACTCATATTACGGAGCGAATCATCACAGAAGCCAAAGCGCTATTGCTCCATACTGATTGGAGTGTTTCTGAAATTGGTTATGCACTTGGGTTTGATTATCCTACTTACTTCAATAATTTCTTCAAAAAAAATACCGGCACCAACCCCACAGCATTTCGCTTAGCAGAAGTTTGAATTTCTTAATCTTTGGTTTGATAATCGTTACTACCTTGCTTAAAGGCAGTCTTACCTTTGTATCTGATTATTTAATTCAAATATTATGTCAGATTCAAATCCTATTTTCGATGCCACACCATTTCAAAAAGATATTTTCGAAAGGCTTTTGACGGGTGAAACCATACTTCCTAACGATTCGCAAATAGGCAGATTGAGAGAAGAGGCATTCGCTGTGAAAGCATTACTGACTCAGATGAACAATGCTGTAAATCCTGAAGAAATTACACAGATACTAAGCAGGATTTTAGATAAAGAACTTCAGGATGTTGCCGTATTTACTCCTATTTACATCAATTGTGGAAAACACATTACAATTGGTAAAAACGTATTTATCAATTTTGACTGCACCTTTTTGGCATTGGGCGGAATTACCATTGAAGACGACGTTTTAATTGGTCCGAAAGTCAGTCTCATTACCGAAAATCATCCATTAAATCCTGAGGATAGAAAAGGACTATTTGGTAAACCAATAGTCATCAAAAAGAATGCATGGATTGGTGCCAATGCTACAATTTTGCCTGGAGTAACAATTGGAGAAAATGCAGTTGTCGCGGCAGGAGCAGTAGTCTCTAAAGATGTTCCTGACAATACCATCGTTGGTGGAGTTCCTGCAAAATTCATTAAAAATGTTTAACCTTAAAAGAGATAATTATGAAACTGAAATCTTTAGTAACAGTTATCGCTATTCTTTTCGCTTTTTCTTTTTGCAATGCAAGTTGTAGTAATGACAATGAAAAAGCACCAAGAGAAAATAATGAGAATAATAATACTTCAACAACTAAAATGAAAATTACAATTGGTACAGCAGTTTTTACAGCAACATTGTATAACAACCCAAGTGCAGCTGCATTGAAAGCAATGCTCCCGCTTACCATAAATATGACCGAACTGAATGGCAATGAAAAGTATTATGATTTTCCTGGTCCGTTTCCAACAAATGGTTCAGCTGGAGGAGATATCAAAGAAGGCGATTTAACGCTTTACGGGAACAATGTGCTTGTACTTTTTTATAAAAGTTTCAACACTTCCTATAGCTATACAAAACTCGGATATATTGACAATCCTGCAGGACTTGCTGCTGCATTGGGTGCCGGAAATGTAGTTGCGAAATTTGAAAACAATTAAAATCAAATTATTATGAAGAATATAAGTTTAAAAATAATTCAAAAGAAAATGAAAAAAACATTCGCAGTCGCAATATTATTCCTGATAACAGGGCAAATATTTGCACAAAAAGTACAATCAAATTTAGAAAAAATGAATACATCAAAAGAACATTATACATTCCAACTTAGTGACAAAGTAATACGTCAAAAAGTGAGCTTCAAAAATCGTTACGGCATTACATTAAGTGGCGATTTATACCTTCCGAAAAATGCAGGAAACGAAAAATTGTCTGCATTAGCAATCAGTGGACCATTTGGAGCTGTGAAACAACAATCATCTGGATTATATGCCAACCAAATGGCAGAACGTGGTTTTGTAGCATTAGCTTTTGATCCCTCTTATACAGGAGAAAGCGCAGGAGAACCACGAAATCTAGCTTCTCCGGAAATCAATACAGAAGATTTTAGCGCTGCGGTTGATTTTTTGGGATTACAAAAAAAGGTGGATAGAAATAAAATTGGTATCATCGGAATTTGTGGTTTTGGCGGTTTTGCTTTAAATGCAACTGCTATTGATAAACGAGTAAAAGCCGTTGCAGTGACAAGTTTGTATGATATGACCAGAGTAATGTCAAAAGGATATAATGATTCAGTAACTCCGGAACAAAGAACCAAAACATTGGAAGCTTTGGGTGAGCAGCGTTGGAAAGATGCCGAAAACGGAAAACCGGCAGATGGTCCAAGAAATTTACCGGAAAAATTGAAAGGCGATGAACCGCAGTTTGTAAAAGAATATTTTGATTATTATAGAACACAGCGTGGTTTTCAAGTTAATTCTGTGAACTCAAATGGAGCTTGGCTGGTAACCAATCCGATATCTTTTATGAATATGCCAATATTAGCTTATGTAAAAGAAATTTCGCCAAGACCAATGCTTTTAATCGCAGGAGAAAATGCGCACTCAAGATATTTTAGCGAAGACATTTTTAAAGTAGCAAATGAACCAAAAGAATTACTAATTATTCCAAATGCAGTTCACGTAGATCTGTATGACAAAGTAGATATTATTCCTTTCGATAAATTAAAACGTTTCTTTAATGATAATTTGAAATAATACATCGGATGGTGATTTGACACAAAGTCAAATAGGGAGCTTAAAACAAATTAACAACCTCCAAAGTCATTTGATTTTGGAGGTTGTTTGTGTTCGGAAAAACTTTATAGAACATATAAACCGCTTTCTATTTTGATGTATATAGAGATAAAATCGCAAGAAAGGCCATAAAAAAATCCCATTTCGTAAGAAATGGGATTTTAAGTTTTTGACCCCTAAAGGACAAATAACACACCATTTTATGGAAGATTTAATGAGATTGGCTTCTTATATGTAAGATTTGTCTTTGTGAATGGCACCAACAATTTGGTTTGGATATGCTTCAGCCCAAATTTTTCCGAATCCTCGGGATGCACCCGTTATAAAAATTGTTTTTTTCATTATACTATATTTTATTGTTTTAATATCGAGATAAAATTCCGTCAATTATTGATAAACATTATGATACAAAAGTGGGCAATAATGAAACATTTTAACGAGAACTAACATTCTAAAACTAGGATATAGTTGTATTTATAGCTATGCATCCGAAGAGAGATAGTTCCTGCGTTTTAATTATTTGATTGTTTTTCTGACTGTTCTTTCAGACTTATTAACCAATTCTTAATGTTCTTACGAACCATATTAGGTGCAAAAATTTTCTCCATTTTTGTTTTAGGTCCATTTTGGGATTCGTTTGAGATAACCTTGCAGCCTTCTTTGGTTGGGATAATCATCCATGCATTGTAAACGGTCATATTTTTATTATCGGTTTCTCCGTACCAGGCTATGTTATAAGGAGCGTTGAATTCCTTTATAGTCGAAGTAAACTTACCTGCCGGATGCCAGATAAAAACACTGGATGAATTAAGCTTTCCGTCAGGTGAATTTTGCAGTTCAATACCTTCAGCTTTTTTGTACCACTCTGGCCATTTAGCGGCTTGGATGAAAATATCCCAAACGACTTGCGGCTTGGCTTTAATGTCTATTTCGTTATGTATGAAAAAATCAGCTTCTGCTGGTTTATAACCTTCCGGCCAGTTAATTTTATCGGAATAAGGTAAACTTGACTGAACTGCATTTTTGTGTGAATAACAAGAGGAAAGCAGTAATGGGATACTAGTTAAGCTAACGAGTATAAATTTTTTTGTTGTTTTCATTGTCTGGGATTTTCATTCATAAATTAATACGATTTAATGCTGGCGAGATTCTTTTTGATCTTCATCATAATATTGTCAGGCATAAAACTTGATAGTTTTGAGTTAAACCAATTTTGAAAGCCTACAACTTTTTTTCCTTTTCCATATAAAAGATGTTTCACACCTTGCGCTGCTACTTGTTTGGGTTGCATTGGTCTGGTTTTATGAAGATTTGTAGATTGCATCTTCTCTGTGGTAAAACCAGTATCTACCGTGCCGGGGTAAAGAGAGGTAACTACAACACCGGTGCCATCTAATTCAGCTGCAAGAGTTTCACTAAATGCTTTTACGAAAGCTTTGGTAGCAGAATAAACGGAAAAATAGGGAAATGGTAAAAATGCTACCAAGGAAGATATGTTCATAATTCTACCTGATTTTCGGTTGACCATATCTTTTGCAAAGAGCTTGCTCAGTACTACCAGACTGGCAATGTTTAATTGAATCATGCTCAGTTCTTCGTTCAATGATGTTTCAGTAAAATTGCCATAGTTACCTACACCTGCATTATTTATTAGATGGGTTACTAATAAATTATCTTGCTGCACTTTTTTGTAAAGGTCTTTTGCAGCATTTACGTCAGAGAGATCTACAGCAAAATACTGAACAAGAATACCATACTTGTTTGTAAGTTCTGCTTGCATTTGCTGCAGCTTAGTTTCGGTACGGGCAACCAATATCAGGTTGTATTTTTTTTCAGCTAATTGATTTGCCATTTCGTAACCAATTCCGGATGATGCTCCGGTGAGCAATATATATTCTTTCATAGTAGTAAAATTTATGTGAGTAATAGTTTTTTTAAGATAAAATGTCAATGAAATTAGAAATTCAGGCCGGTATTTGAAACAATACCCAATAAGAGGTAATTCATCTTATTGGGTACAGGAGAAATTCTTCTTTATTTTAGAAAATCAGCAGCCTGATATGCCGGGTTTGGATACTTGTAAAAACCTTCTCCTGTAGTTATACCGAGCTTGTTTCTGTCAATAAAGTTTTCTTTCAGAAAATCCCGTCTGTTTTTCCATATTTCCTCGCCAGTTAGTTCTGCATAAGACTTGGTAACATTATATGCTGTGGTCATTCCTACAAGATCTGCCATAGCCATAGGTCCCAGATTAGCTCCTACCGTTTTCATCCAGGTTTTATCAATAGATGATGCATCTGCAACACCATTTCGGTATAAATCCAGACCTGCTATCAGCCAGGGCACTAAAAGAGAATTCATGACATAACCGGGCTGTTCTTTATAGATTGGTATGGTAAGCATACCAATGGTTTTGGCAAATTGAACTACTTGCTCAAAAATTTCAGAATCTGTGCCTGAATGCCCCATAATTTCAGCCACATTGTTCTTCCATAAATAATTTGCAAAGTGCAGTGCTAAGAATCGTTCCGACCTCCCTGTTTCAGCCGCAAACTGACTTGGCAGCAGGGTAGAAGAGTTGGTGCAGAAAATGGTTTTTGCCGGAGCCAAAGTGCCCAGTTTGGTATAAAAATCTTTTTTTATTTGAACATTCTCCGGAATCGCTTCAATAGTCAGGTCAGCATCTTTTACTGATTCGGCCAAATCTGTTGTAAAGCTTATTCTTGTTACTGCAGCGTCCAAATCGGCAGCAGTGGCATTTATATCTTGTTGATACAGCTTTTTAAATTCTTCAAATTTTAGTTTTGCATTTTCTAACAATTCTTCCTTAATATCGAATAATGTAACATGATAACCGTGAAAAGCAGCATGAAAAGCAATCTGTGCACCTAGTACACCGGAGCCAAATACTGTGACATTTTTAATTTTCATAATAGTATTTTTAAGCGTTTTGTTTAATAAATTCTTTGGACTTTATTTATATTAGACATTGTCAATATTCGGCGGAATCAATTTATACATTACCGGGGTCACAATTCTCGAAAGGATGGTGGAGCTTATCAGCCCTCCGATCAACACAATGGCCAAAGGCGCAATAAGCGGGTTGGAGTTCAAGGCAAGAGGGATTAGTCCGCAGATAGCCGTAATGGACGTCAGTACCACAGGAAGGAAACGTGTTTCTCCTGCAATGGCAATAGCTTCATCAATGGAATGTCCTTCCTGACGCAGCTGGTTGGTAAAATCTACGAGCAAGAGTGAATTTTTAACCTGTATACCAGAAAGACCTATAAATCCGATAATTGCCACAAGCGACATTGGACTGCCGTCGATCAGTAAAAATAATACCCCTCCTAAAATTCCCAATGGAATAATAGAGAGTACAATAATGATCCCTTTAAAGGTTTTAAATTGTAATAACAGAACAGCTATAAACAAAAAAGTACTCAATATAATTACGGAGAGAAAATTACCTCCAAGCGAATCGCCTTCGGATTCTTTTTCTCCTGCCAATTTATAATAGTATCCCTTTGGCATTTTTAACTGGTCCAGTTTAGGAACAATTTCCGTAAGTAAATCATTAGCATAATATCCTTCCTGAGATACAGCGGTTACTTTTGAGAAACGTGATTTATTGAAATGATTGATGGCTGTTGGCGAAGTTTCAAAAGAAAGTGCTGCAACCTGGTTAAGGGCAATAGGCGTTCCCTGAATATTATTAACATACAAATTCTTCAAGGCGTCCAGATTAGAAAACTTATCGCGTGGCAGAGTCAGGGTTACATTCCTTGCATCGCCGCGGTTGTCAATATAATCCCCAACGTTTAAACCCGCTACGGCAAGGCGGATCACCTTATCGATATCGCTTGTCAGTACGCCCAATGTTCTGGCTTTCTCTTTGTTGATCTTTACTTTTACATCGGTCTTATAAGTGTTCAATTCATTATTAACGTAAATCGTTCCCTTTTGTCCACGTAGAATGTTTTCTACCTGAAAAGACAGTTTGCGAAGAATATTTTCATCTTCTCCAAATAATCGCACCACGATATTGGCTTCAAGTGGGGGGCCTTGTTCAAAGTCTTTTATCTCTATTTTAGCGTAAGGCATTGTTTTAAACTTTTCCCTCAAAGTTTGAATTAACGCAGTTTTTTCAGAAGGTTTCGCATCATCTGACAGCTGAACAAAGACCTGGCCGAAGTCCGGCTTTCTGTCCTGTGGATGTACATTGTAATAGATCTGAGGATTTCCCTTGCCGACATTTGCGGTAAAAAATGAAATTTCTTTGTGGTTTTTTAATTCAGCTTCTACCAATTTTGTCACCCTGTTGCTCTCAGAAATACTGGATTGAAGAGGTGTTTTTATATTGATCAGGAACATTGGCTTTTCCGATGTAGGAAATAATTTAAACCCTGTAAGGGTAAACAATCCAAATGCTGTAAAACTTAAAGCTACTGATATTGCAATAGTTGTTTTTGGATATTTCAGCGCTTTTGGCATTATATCTCTATACGATCTGGTAAGAAATTTTTGTAAATATTGCAGAAAGATATTTCCTTCGCCATGTTCGTGTGTTTTTAAAAATCTGCTTCCCAAAAACGGAACTAACGTTAATGCTACAACCATAGAAGCCAAGACACTTGTAATGACAGCCATCGGAAGGCTTCGGATAAATTCACCCGCAACATCAGGAAGAAAGGCGAGTGGTAAAAATGCAATAACCAAGGTAGCGGTACAGCCCACCACAGCAATGCCTATTTGCTTAGTACCTTTTAGTACGGCGTCCATTTTAGAATGGCCCTCGCGAAGCCAGCGCTCAATATTTTCAACAACAACAATACTGTCGTCTACCAAAAGCCCTAAAGCAACCACCAGACCAACAATACTCAATTGATTAAGGGAATAACCCAGTGCATTCATTGCGATAAGCCCTAAAGCTAAAGACAGCGGTATGGAGATCATAACAATGATAGAGGCTCTGGAACCTAATGGAAGCAATGTAATGATAACCAGGAAAATAGCAAGACCAAAATCAAAGCCTAAATGTCCCAAACGCTCTGAAACCATTTGTGCCTGATCAAAGTTTTTAACCAGCTTAATATTTTGAGGTAATTCTTTGGAGAATTCCTCTACAATAGGCAGGTACTGAGCCTCAACATCTGCAATATTGATGTTGTCTTTCATTCCGGCAGTTATTAAAACACAGCGGTGTCCGTTGATGCGCGTAATATGGTCTACGGTTTCTGACTTGTAGCTCACCTGGGCAACATCCCTCATGTAAATTATTTTTCCGTTTGCATTGTAAATAACCGTATTGGCAACGTCCTGTTCATTTTTAAACTTACCACTGGTTTTTACATTGAATACCTTGGTGTCAAGATCAATACTTCCTCCGGGAATATCGGCGGCTTCACTCTGTAAGCTCCCCATAACCGCGTTTAAAGGAATCTTTAGCTGTGCCAATTTATCCAGTTGCAAATCTACCCGGATCTCCTGTTCAGGGATTCCGTCATATTCCACATCCTTAAGGTTGGTAATTTTTTCTAATTTTGTTTTTAGTTTATCGGCTTCATCACGCAGTTTCTTGTCCGAAACATTTTCAGAGACCAAAGCCACCTGCAGGATCTTTACATCCGAAGAGGCAATTTTCTCTGTCTTGATCAGATAAATATCTTTAGGAAGCTCGCTGCTTTTCAATGCATTTATTTCTGTAGAGATTTCCTGATATTTATTATCGACGTCTACACCGTATTTAAATTTTACCTGAAATGCAGCAACTCCATCTTCTACAGTGGTTAAAATCTTATCAATATTCTCAAGGGCATAAATTTTACTCTCGATGGGTTTTACGACCTGCTCCTCCATATCTTTCGGGCTGGTACCCGGATAAATTACTGTAATCAAATATTGGGGTGCATGGGTAGAAGGATCCTCTGAGCGCGGCATTGAAAACAGGGTTATATAGCCTACTACGGCAACCAGAAGAAATATAATCAGCGTAAACTGATAATTTTTAACGGCAAAGTTTGTAATCTTCATACTGTTAGTTATTTAATTATTTTGATCGTTGATTGTTCGTTCAGATAGGCACTGTTTGAGATCACTATCTGATCTGTTTTTTGCAGTCCATCTTTTATATAGACGGTTTTATTTTCAAACTTATAGATGGTTACCGGCTGTCTTTTCACTTTGTTGTTGACTACTATAAATACATAGGCTTTGTTGCCATCAGCTTCGATGAGCGCATCATAAGGAATTGTGATTACATCCTGTGCATTATCCGTGTGTATTTCGGCTTTACCAAACATACCTACTGCTGGTTTACTGTTTTTCATCTCTAGTTTTAGCTCCACCTGAAAAGAGCCTAATGCTGCATCTGCAGATTGCGATTTTCGAAAAACCAAAGCATCAAATTGTTTATCGGGATAACCATCAAGTGTAACAACTGCTTTCTGTCCTATTTTTGCAGCTGCCCATTCTGTATCAGTAAGTCCAATTTTTAATAAGTAATTATTGTTGTGGGATGTTTCATTAATGGCTAGAATAGGAGAACCGGGTCCAACTACTTCGCCTACACTGGCTATTTTTTGAGATACAAAACCATCGGAAGCGGCATATATTTTGGCATAACGGGCATTAAAAGCAACCGCATCTTTTTGTTTTTTGGCGATGTCTAAACCAGTTTTTGTATTTTGAAGCTGTTCTAAAGTGTACACGCTGTCTTTATACAAATTATTGGCACGTGTATAATCCCGTTCATATTTTTTTACGTTTAGATCTGTCTGGTTTAAACCCGCACTAATTTCGGTTTCATCCAATGTTGCTAAAAGCTGTCCTTTTTTAAAAAAATTACCTTCTTCCACATAAATGTGATTCACTATACCACCAATTTTAAAAGCATAATTGGCAGTGTTTTCTGTTGTAACTAAACCTGAGGCGCTTATGGTACTGGTAAGTGCTAATGAATTAACTGTTGCTGTTTTAATGGATACCACTTCGGCAGTTTCGAATGTGTTGTGCTCTTTTTTTTCTTCTTTACAGGCGTAAAAAACGGGAAGGACTAAAAGGCATATTACTATAGATTTTTTACTCACAAGTATAAAATTATTTTTTAGGTGTTCGTGACCTGAGCCTGAAAGGCGAACGGATGAAATAATCTTCGATTTCATAATTATTGTTTTTTGATTTAATTAAAAGTAAAAGTTGCATTGGCTCTTTCTAATTCTGCAAAAGCAATCCAGGAGTTATAAAGAGATATATTAGTATTGAGCTGGGCATTTACCCACTGGTTTTGTGCATCGAGAAGCTCTATATAAATGGCCTGACCTTCCTTATATAATTTGGTTATATCGTCATTGTATTTTTTGGCTGCTGCTTTTTGATTTTTATCGGCATTGAATTGTTCCAAAGCAGATATTAAATTATTTCGGGTAACCTGAAACTGAAGCAGTAACTGCTGTTTTACATTGTCTGTCTGAGAACTTATTCTCTTACCGTCTTCTTCGACCTGCTTTAGCTTGTATTTGTTTTTGTTGCCTGAAAAAATAGTCCATTCTAAAGCAGCACCGGCAAAGTAATATCTGGATTGTTTATTTACTTCGAAATCAAAGTCCTGAAATCCGAAATCAGCAAAACCGCTCAATTTTGGATACCAATACGATTGGGTGAGCTTACTTACGTTTTCATTTATATCTTTTGCCATAGTAAGTTTTGAAAGTTCTTCTCTGCCTGATGTATTTTCCTGTACCAATGCACTGGGCAGGCTTTCTTTATCCGAATCAACCTCAATTTCGCTGTCAAGCTTTTGATTGATCAGGAAATTAAAATAAGACTTGGCATTGTTACTCGTCTGTTTAGCGGTTTCCAGGTTAGCTTCAATACGGATTACCTCATTATCACTTCTAAGAACTGCCGTACGGTTTATCTTGTCATTTTTAAATAAAGACTGGTTAACTCTTTGATTTTCCTTGACTAATGCTAAAGCATCCTGATAAATATTAATTCCTTCAATTGACTGCAGGTATTTATAGTATGCTGTTTTTATTTCTTTAACCAGTTCCCTTTGATAGATTTCAAGCTCTATTTTTTGTAAAGAAGTTTGCTGGCTTTTGATTCTCTTGTTATAGATAATTTCATAGTTCAGCAGAGGCATTGTCGTGTGAATTTTAGCATCATAGAAATTATCGGGATTAATTAAAACCGACTGGTTCTGCAGAGAAGGGAAAGCATTCGAATTGGTTATTTGATTGAGTGTACTGTATACCGGATTCAGCATGTCTCCAATTGGAATATCAATTGTTCTTCCGCCATCGGCCTTAGTATAATTGGCATTCAAAGAAACAGTAGGGTAGAACAGGGAGCGGGCTTCCTGCAGGGCATACATACTTTTATTGATGTCGAAGTTATGCTGTTTGATTACCTCGTTGCTTTTTAATCCAATCTGGATGTAATTATCAAGTTTGCTCTGGGAATATCCTATAAATCCAAAACAAAGAATGGTTAATGTAATTGCTTTTTTCATTTTATTGTACATTGTTTTTAAATTGAACGTTGTTCATTTTTTTGATCAAAAAAAAGTTTAAAGTTTCTTTATTATTTTTAAATATTCATTGTATCCTTCAGAGAGGATGGTATCCGGGTTAGAAAATTTTACACCTTTTGTTCTCTGGCGTATTTCCAGGCAGCACATTCCGTGTACTAAGCTCCAAATCATAAAGGATAGTGCTTCTAATGAATGTCCCTCAAAATGTCCTTCTTTCATACATTCTTCCACGGTTTTCTTCAGCGCATTAAAGGTGTCAGCTCCTTCATTCCATGCTTGATTTTCACTGCTTTCGATAAATTCCATTGGAGCTTTAACGATAAACATCAAATCATACATTTCAGAATTTTCCATCGCAAATTTCAAATAGGTAAATCCCATTTTTCGAAGACGTTCCATTGGATCTTTAATAGCGAACAATTCGGTAAAATATCCGCCTAACTCTTGAAAACCAATGGAGTGGAGGTCGTGAAGAATGGCATTCTTATCTTTAAAGTAAACATACACAGTTCCAACGCTGTAGTCAATCTCATCAGCGATATTTCGAATGGTAGTCTGTTCAATACCTCTTTCTAAAAAGAGTTTTTTAGCTCCTTTTAGGATCAGCATTTTTAAGGCTTCTTTTTCACGTGCTTTTCTTTCTGCTGTACTCATGTCTGCATTTTATGATGCAAATATATAAATATATTTTGAACGATGTTCATTTTTTGAAACAAATTTTATATCTGTTGTTAATCAGTCGTGTATATTTATGGTATTATAGGTGTTTTGAATACCCATAAAGCAAGAAGAAACATTTGGGAATACATTACAATAATGTATATATTCATGTTGTAAAGGTAATACTTGGGTACTAATCTGGTTATGTAAAGAAACCTTGTCTTAAAAAGAATGACTGTAGGTTTTTCTAAATTCCTTAATTAATTCAAGTTGCTAGTTAATAAAGTGTAGTCCCTACAGGACAAAAATTGACGTGATTAAATTGATTTCTACCAATATGTAATCTCTCCGAGATATTTTTTTGTTACTCCGTTAGGAGTTAAATGTTGGTAGTAGAATAATAAAATCTACCAGAAAAAATATCCCGTAGGGATTAAACTTTTTTAGATCCAACTTATTTATTGAATTGTTAGACTAGCAACTTGAATTAATTAAGAAGTTCACATAGATTATTACTAAAAAAATGTCATTATTTAATCTTATGCTGGTTTAACCTCCTGAAAAATTTTCTTTTTGTGGTTTAATCCCCAATCTTTCATAGCGTAGATAATTGGTGTTAAGGTATCGGCATAAGGTTCCAGAATGTAGGATATTTTTACAGGATAATCGTTCGTTATAATTCTTTTGATCAGTTGGTGCTGCTCAAGTTCCTTAAGTTCTTTAGAAAGAACTTTGGGAGTTAATCCAGGAATACTCTCTTGAATTTCAGTAAATCGGCTGTTGCCAACACCTACTGAAATAATGATGGATAATTTCCACTTTCCGTTAATTACTTCAAGTGTGTCTCGCACTGGTTTGACGGTATTTAGGCATTCACAGTAAGGTTTCTTTTTAGACATAATAAAATTTTATTTTGCTTTCCTTTGGGAAATGACTATACAAAGGAAAGTAATTTTGTTTAATTTTGCAATCAATTTAATGAATAAGTATTATTTGTTGCAAGTAATCAAAAACCCGCAGCAAGTAATTTAGTCAATAAGAATAATTTTTAATAAAATAGTCAGAATATGAAAATAGGAATAATAGGTACCGGCGCTATCGGCGGTACTATAGCAAAAAAAATGGCAGCAGCTGGTCACAGTGTAAAAGTGAATAGTTCAGGTGATATTGATAAATTAAACGCTCGTGCTGAAGAATTAGGTGTCGTAGCTGCAACTCTAACGGATGTTGTAAAAGACGTAGATGTTATTATTTTATCAGTGCCGACAGTAGCAATTCCAACTTTGCCCAAAGATTTATTAGCAAACGTTCCGGAAAATGTAATTGTGGTTGACACCTCAAATTACTATCCTTTTCGTGATGCCGATATTGAAGAGATCAAAGACGGAAAAGTAGAAAGTGTTTGGGTGTCTGAACAACTGGGAAGACCTGTGATCAAAGCCTTCAATAATTTATTGGCGGAAACATTAGTAAATGGAGGAAAAGAATCCGGTGCTAAAGACAGAATAGCAATGGCTGTAGCCGGAGACGATATAGAGGCAAAAAAAGTAATTTCAGACTTAATCAATGATGCCGGTTATGATGCAGTTGACTCCGGGGATCTTTCTGAATCCTGGAAACATCAGCCGGGAACGCCTGCTTACTGTACAGAACTTACTGCAGAGGAATTAAAACAGGCCCTTTGTGATGGTGTAAAAGAAGAAGCACCTTCTTTAAGAGATAAGACTATTGTTGATCTTTCTTCTCTGCCATCATATCCATCTCATTCAGATGTAGTTGAATATAACAGAGGATTGTTTCAAAAGAATCCTAAATCTGTTTAAAGGAAACGGATTTAAACATCTTTTGGAATAGAGCCAAATCGTTAAAACGTTTCATTATTGCCTACTTTTGTATCACAATCATTACTACTAATAAGCAGAACTTTGTCCTTATAATTATTAAACTAAAATTATGGCAAAGACAATTTTTATAACAGGTGCATCCCGAGGATTCGGCAGAATTTGGGCAGAAGCATTTTTACAGCGTGGCGACAATGTTGTTGCGGCTGTTCGTAATCCTGAAACATTAAACGAACTTACGAAAGAATTCTCATCAAATCTATTGGTAGTAAAACTTGATGTTACTGATAAAAAAGCAAGTTTTGAAGCAATTGAAACTGCAAAAAAGCATTTCGGCAAGATAGACGTATTGATAAACAACGCGGGTTTTGGTCACATTGGAGCTGTAGAGGAACTAAAAGAGCAGGACGTCAGAGCACAGTTTGAAACTAATGTTTTGGGTTCATTATGGACTATACAAGCAGTTTTGCCTATTATGCGTCAGCAAAATTCAGGACATATTATTCAACTTTCAAGTGCCTTGGGATTAAATACGGTTTCATTAATGGGATTATATAGTGCATCCAAGTTTGCAGTTGAAGGCCTTGTTGAAACTTTGGCCGGCGAAGTAAGTGGATTTGGCATTAAAGTGACCATCGTAGAACCAGGTGGTTTCTCTACAGATTTCTTCGGTACTACTTCTCTTGCATTGAGCGAATCAATACCCGCTTACGACAGTACAAGAAAAGATTTTTATGAGCATGCTAATGAGCAGGATTCCGGTAATCCGGCAGCTACAGCTGCAGCAATATTAAGTCTGGTAGATGCTGAAAATCCCCCATTAAGATTGTTATTGGGCAAAACGGCTTACCCTTGGACAAAATATACTTACGAAGAACGCCTGAAAACATGGGAATCATGGCAGGATGTTTCTGTAGCAGCACACGGTTAATAGAAGTTTAAATCATCAGAATCTGGATTTTCCGGGTTCTGTTTTTAACATTGACAACAGATGATTCATTTCAAAAAAATCAGCGATCTTCATGAAGCTCTTGGTATAAAACCTCCGGAAAGTCCACTTTTTAGTGCGGCTTATGGTGAACGTGGCAAATGTGACGCTAATACTATTCTTGAATTTTCTTCAGACTTTTACATCATCGGATTTAAAAAATTAAAATCCGGCAGCATGCATTACGGAAAAACAAAATACGACCATGATCTTGGTTCAATGTCGTTTGTAAAGCCCCTACAGAAAGTGGTTTTTAAAAATGTTCAACTAGAAGAAAAGGGATTTCTAATTATTATTCATGAAGATTTTTTACCGGGAACAGTCCTTTATAACGAAATCAGGAAATATGGTTATTTTGATTATGAGGTTAGTGAGGCATTGCACCTTTCGCCAACAGAAGAGGATATCATCTGGAATTTGTATTTCAGCATTGAAAAAGAATACCATAATAATACTGACGAACTAAGTAAAGCTATTATTGTAAGTCATCTGGATTCGATGCTTAAATATGCACAACGCTTTTACAAAAGACAGTTTATTAACCGTAAAGAACTAACCGGTTCTACAGTCACAAAGTTTAATGCTTTGCTGGCTGCTAATTTTGAAGAAAGAAAAACAAGAAACATGGGATTGCCAACGGTATCTCTGATGGCAGAGAAGCTAAATATATCTTCCCGCTATTTAACCGATTTACTGAAGCAAGAAACAGGAAAGACGGCTTTAGAGCTAATTCATCTTTTTTTGATCGGTGAGGCAAAAAATTTATTGACCGAAGGGGAACTGAATATCTCTGAAATTTCGCACTTACTTGGTTTTGAAAATACAACCTACTTTTCACGGCTGTTTAAAAAAGAAGTAGGCAGCACACCAAATGAATTTAGAGGAAACAGATTAAATTAATAGGTGTAAAATTTCTGTAATTATCTTAAAACCAGGGTCATACAATCAAACAGCGCCAATAATGATATTTGGAAATTAACATATAAAAAAATGAAACGTACAGCAAGAGCATATTGGTCAGGGACTATAAAAGAAGGTAACAGTGAATTGACGACCCAAAGTGAGGTCTTAAACAAAACGAAGTTCAGTTTTAAAACTCGTATTTCTGAAGACGAAAAAGGCACAAATTCTGAAGAATTGTTAGCAGCAGCACATGCAGGTTGTAAACTGATTTTGGAGGCGGTGTTGTCCGTGATATTTCAGATTTGAATAAATACTTGGCTTCAGAAACAGCTTTAGGAAGAGTTGGTTTGCCGGATGATATTGGAAGTGTAGTAGCATTTCTTTGTTCCGATGATTCTAAATGGATTAATGCCCAACGAATAGAAGTTTCTGGCGGATTCAAAATATAATTGACTTTGAAATAAATTAGAAAAACCCATTCGACTAGCTTTGAATGGGTTTTTTGTTATCATTTTGATTTCAGGCCTTTTGTTATCTGTCTTACAAATTTGTCTTTGTCTTTTTTTGCTTCTTTAATTATCGCCTTTATATCTGCTGGCATTGTTAAATATTTGTCCGACCAAATGTAAACTTCTACAATTATCGGTAATAAATCTATTCCTTTTGTTGTCAGTTTGTACAAATTTTTTGCCTTGCTGTCTGGATGTGCTGATTTTTCGATTATTCCGTTTTCTTCCAATGCCTTTAGTCTTGATGCTAAAATATTGGTGGCAATGCCTTCTTCCGATTTTAAAAAGTCATTGTATGTGCTTTTCTCATTAAATATTAAATCCCTGATAATAAGCAAAGACCATTTATCACCAAAGACATCCAATGAGCAACTCAATGGGCATTCAGACCTTTTTTTACTTGTTTCCATAAAATAAACTAAAAATATTTTTACATTCAACTTGCATTTTGAAAGTTGTTTGTATATTTGCACTTGCAATTTGCAAGCAAAATTACGATTTAAAATTTAAAACAAATAAAAATGAGTAAGAATATTTTAATAACAGGTGCTTCTTCCGGGTTTGGTCTACTTATCGCAAACGAGCTTCACAGAAAGGGGTACAATGTAATTGGTACAAGTCGAAATCCTGAAAAAATGCAGTCGTCAGTAAAATTCAAAATGATAGCATTAGACCTTGATTCAGAGCAATCAATAAAAACTTTACCTGAAAGAATTTTCAATGAAATAAGTCAGTTGGATATTCTTATCAATAATGCTGGTTTTTTAGTGTCGGGTATTGCAGAAGAAACGCCCATTGAGTTAGGCAGACAACAATTGGAAACTAACTTTTGGGGAACTATCAAAGTAACAAATGCTGTACTCCCATATTTTAGAAAACAAAAATTTGGTAAAATAATAACTGTGGGTTCAATTATTGGACTCGTGTCTTTTCCTAATGCCGCTTACTATGCCGCTTCCAAACACGCATTGGAAGGTTATTTCAAAGCATTAAGATATGAATTGAATGAGTTTAATATTAGTGTTGCTATGATTGAACCTGCTGCTTTTAAAACAAGTATTTTAGATAATTCATCAACAACTTTAAATAAAATTGAAGATTACAATACGTTAAGAAGTAAAATTGAAAAATTCACAAACAATTTGGTAGAGCAAGCCGAAGACCCTGCAATGGTTGCGGAAAAAGTGCTTAAAGTAGTTCAGACAGATAAGCCAAAATTTAGAAACATTGTGGGTAAAGGCACTTCTGTCCTGATAAATTTGCAACATTTTGCTTATGGGATTTTAGAAAAAAATGTTCTTAAGCAATTAAACAAAGCTTAAAACAAACTAGGTACCCAATAATAAATTATATAATAATAAAAGTAAAAAACTTAAAAAAATAATAAAATGAAAGCAATAATTTTAAATGAAGCAGGTGGTGTTGATAATCTAAAATTTGTAGATATAGCAAAGCCAATTATTAAAAATAATGAAGTTTTGGTAAAACCAGTTTCATTAAGTATAAACGTAATTGATTATAAAGTAAGGTCAAATAATGGAGCATTAAATTGGATTCTTGGTGCAGATAGACCAGCAATTATAGGTTGGGATTTGTCTGGGACAATAGTTGAAGTTGGTGATGCCGTAACCGATTTCAAAATTGGTGATGCCGTTTTTGGAATGGCAAATTTCCCTGGGAAAGGAAATGCTTATGCAGAATATGTTGCAGTGCCATCTACACATTTAACTTTAAAACCCACAAATATTTCTCATCAGGAAGCTGCATCAGCTACACTTGCGGCACTTACAGCTTACCAAGCTTTGGTAGAAAAAGCTAATGTAAAAAAAGGAGACAAAGTGTTAATTCATGCTGCATCGGGTGGTGTTGGACATTATGCAACACAAATTTCCAAGCATTTTGGAGCTTATGTAATTGGTACTTCATCAGCAAAAAACAGAGAATTTGTTTTGCAAAATGGGGCAGATGAACATATAGATTATACAACAGAAAATTTTCAAGACATAGTATCAGATGCTGATTTTGTGTTAGATACCATTGGAGGTGATACTATTTTAAAATCATTAGATGTAATAAAAGAAGGTGGGACAATTGTTTCAATTACAACTAGCAGTATGTCTGCTGAAGAACTTGAAAAAGCAAAAGTAAAAAATGTGAATCTATCATTTTTACTTGTACAGTCATCAGGTGAAAACATGTTGAAACTTTCACAATTAATGGAAAGAGGAATATTGAAATCACACGTTTCAAAAACTTTTTCATTTGGCGAGATGAGTGAGGCTCATTTGTATTTAGAAAAAGGTAGAACTGTTGGTAAAATTGTTGTTAATATTTAAGCATAGAAATGAAAAATGCATTCAATATTTTAGTAATACTGGGGATTATCCCTTTGTTTTTACTAGGTGCCGTAAATGTATTTGCCCCATTAAATACGTTTGACTTATATGGCATTAGACCATTAGGCATAATGACTTATAGTACATTTAGAGGAGCTATAGGCGGTATGCTTATTGGTGGTGGTTTAATAATGCTTATGGGCTTAGTCACCAAAAACAAGACCTGGTATCAATCTTCTTTATTGCTAATATCTGTAATACTCTCTTGCAGGATCATTAGCGTGCTATTTGACGGTTGGACAAATGATTTATTACCAGCAGTTATAACAGAATTGTATATAATTATTGTAATGTTTTTTGCCTCAAAGCAAATAGATGCTTCAAAAAAGTAAGTTTTTGATTCAAAACAATTCTTAATCAATTTCACAAAGTTTAAAATGAAAAAATCGAGTCTTTTATTTCTTACATTAGTAATGCTTAGTTAAGTTTTTGCTCTATCTGAAAATAACTAAATAGGCATAAAATCTATTTTGCTTAATGGCCAGCACTAAAACGATGTTATATGATATAAAAACCGTTGAAGTTTATCAACGGTTTTTATATTTGTGATTTATTCAGCGAAGTTTGCACCGCTCATTGCTTTTTGAAAAGCTTGTGGATTCCAGTATTCACGATAGTTTACAATTAGCCCGTCACGAAAGGTTACAAAAGTAGCATAGCTCATTTCATATTGATTTCCATTGCCAATTACTTTACCTGAAGCACTCCATTCTGCAATAGCAACATTTGGGTCATCAGTACCATAGATTTTCAAAGTTGGAATAGATTTTACATCTATATAACTAGGATAATCTTTCAAATAAGCATACAGTGCAGCACGACCTTCAAATCTTGATTGAGATGCTTCTGGAGCAAAAGGAAATTCGGCAACTACATCCTCAGCACAAAGTTCTGACCAGCCTTTCATGTCTTTGGCTAAAAATGTATCTAAACTATTACGAAGAAGTTGAGTTGCTGAGGTATTTTTTGAATTTTCCATTTTTTTATTTAAATTTTAATGTTATTTTTTTATCATTTTGATAGGGCAAAGTTGCGTTAGAAGTACACCTCGAAACAATGAGATATGATAAAAAAAACCGTTGACATTTGTCAACGGTTTTTATGAACTCAAATTTAAAAGATAAGTTATTTTGTTCCTTGTTTCCTAATTCGGCTCAATGTTTCTTTGGTAATACCTAAAAAAGAAGCAATGATGTGTTGCGGAAAGCGCTGGATAAATTGTGGGTGGTTGCTGGCAAACTCTTCATAACGTTTTTCTGCCGTGTTGCTAATAGTAGAATTTAACCTTCGTTGGTTAGCAATGGCATTTCTTTCATCCATTAAATAGATCATTTGCGCCATAGCAGGTATTTTCTCCATCAAATCAAGCATTTCAGCTCTTGTAATAATGAGAAGTTCGGTATCTTCCCAAGCATCAATATTATATTTGGATGGAGTTAGCATCGTTGAGCTTTCGCGATCGTTTGCCCAATAATTTTCAATTAACAGATGTACAATATGTTCTGCACCTTTATCATCTACACTGTATTGGCGCATAGCACCTTTTACAATAAAGCCAGCATATTTGCATATATCGCCTTCTTGTAAAAAGTATTGTTTTTTTCGTAGCTTCTTAGGTTGAAAAGTTGCAACAATCAAGGCTTGCTCTTCACTTGTTAGCGGTAAGTTTGCATATTGGAGGATATAGGCTATTAATTTTTCGTGCATTAGTTTGATGATTCATTAATACAATGCAAGATATAAAAAACAGTTTTATTTCAAAGCATCATTTACAGGCTGGCTATCTACAAACTGTTCGAAACTGATAATTTTACTGTTCTTCAATTTCCAAATGTGAGCCACTCTTGCAGTGAATGATTTGCCTGTAATTTTATAAGTGCCTGTGTAAGTTCCGTAAGCGACTACTTTATCATCGCTGGCAACATAATCTTCAGGAGTAAATTTATAATCAATCCATTCGCTTCCTAATCGGCTAAAGACATTTTTGGTTATATTTTCTAAACCAATATAAGTTCCTGCATACGGAAAACCTTTAGCTTCTGTCCATGAAATATCTTCGGCAACATATTTAGCCAAATTTTGACCATTTTCTTCCGAAGTTTTTCCTTCGTAAGTACTTTTAACTATTTCAAGATTTGTCATTGTCTTTTTATTTAAAGAACAGCCTGACAATACAAAGAGTATCGTCAGGCTGTAAATGATTGATTTTACCATTTCATTTCTCCAGTATTCACTTTTGCACCAATCATTAGGGCAGTTTCAAAAGTAAGTGTTGGATATTTTGTTTTCAAAGCAGTAATTAAAGCTTCTGATGTTTTGTTGGTTTTCAAAGCTTCTTCGTAGAATTGAATATAACTTTTCGTGTGATTTACAGCAGCGATATCAAATGGAGAATTAGAATTAGCATGAGCTGGAATTACAATTTCAGGTTTCAAAGCCGAGATTTTATCTAAAACGGCAATCCAGTTTTTACGAGCTTCTGTAGTTTGAGCATCAGCCATCCAAAGATGGAAACTAGTTCCAAAAACATTAATTCCGCCTACAACTGCTTTGATAGAAGGGATCCATACAAAAGTTTTATTTGGAAAATCTTCCAAACCAACGATTTCTAATTTCTGACCTTCCAGTTCAATGCTGTTTCCCTTTAAAACCTGTGGCAAAACAACATTTGACGTAATTGCTTTACCTAATCGTTCGCCCCAAACGTCTAATTTTTTTTGAGCTGTAGCCTTAATTGCCTCTACTGAAGAAGGTGATGCATAAGCAACTACATCCGGGAAATATTTTTTAAATATCTCCAATCCAAAATAGTAATCAGGATCTGCGTGAGAAACATAAATTGTGGTTAGTTTTTTACCGCTTGCTTTAATCTCCTGCGCTACTTTTTCGGCATCCGCCAAAGTAAATTGCGCGTCAATTAAAACCGCATCTGTTTTTCCCGATACAATTACCGATGCTACACCAAAGCTGTTTTCTGATGCGTTGTAAACCTGAAGTTTTAAATCTTTAGTTTCAATTGTTTTGAAACTTTGTGCTTGTGATTCCATATTCAATAAAATTAAAATTGTTATAAATACTCTCGAGATAGTGTGTTTACTCACGGTTTTAATATTTGTTTTTCCGTGTTCGTGACCCGAGCCTGTAAGGCGAACGGATGAAATAATCTTCGATTTCATTTCGTGTGTTGGTTTAAATTAACACTGCAAAGATGAAACGAAATGCAATCTTAAAACATTAAACTAGTTTAATAAATAAAGGAAATCTTATTTTTTGACAGCAATTTTCTTTCGAATATTACTCAAAAAAACATTGGTAATACCCAAATAAGCAGCTATTTGTATGTTAGAAAGTCGTTGAATAAGCTGTGGGTATTTTTCTATAAATTCGATATAACGGGATTCTGCTGTTTTGCTAAGGTTATCTATCATTCTTCGTTGAAGGGCAACGTGTGTTTTTTGTGTCATTACCCGAAACAGCTTTTCAATTTTAGGCAAATTAGCATAAGCAAACTCCTTATCTTTTTTAGAAATCACAAGTACTTCGCTGTCTTCGAGCGCTTCTATGAAAAGCTGTGAAGGAGTTTCAGTAGTAAAACTGTCAATATCAGTAATCCACCAATTTTCAATAGCAAAATAGAGTATTTGTTCAAAACCATTTTTGTCAATATGATAAACCCGAAAAAGTCCTTTGGTAACAAAACCTTCAAATTTACAAATCTCGCCTTTTCTGAGTAAAAAGCTTTTTTTAGGGATTAACTTTTGCTCAAATAAATTGCTAAACTCTTCTGTTTCATTTTCTGAAAGAGAAATATGTTTAGCGATATTTTGTTTTAAAAGTGCTTTCATATAACAGTATGTAAAAAATGCTTTAGAAGCATTTTTTTAGCTTTGCTAAGATACATAAATATTTAAATAAGCTATTGCTTGGTAAATGATAATTAGATTGAATTTGGTAGTTTTTACATAAAAGTTTTTTTAGATGTTTTACTGATTTTAATCTTTAAAACAATCAGCTAAAATTTTTAAATATTCAAATAAAAGGTTCGAATTAGCGCCTTTTAATATCACATCAAAAGCCCCTCAATTTGAGAGACTTTTTTGTTTGTAGTAAAAATCAAAATTTTATAAATTACTTTTAAGACACCATTTTTTAGACTATTTCTGCATATTTATTGCATGTGAGATTTGACTGTTAATTTAAAAATTGTTCACGGTATTCTGTTGGAGTTAATCCGACTTCTTTTTTAAATAATCTGGAAAAATAGGGTGGATTCTCAAAACCTAATTGATAAGCCGTTTCTGCTACAGTATTGTCAGTGCTTACCAAGAGATTTTTAGCCTCTGTTACCAGAGAAATATGGATGTGTTCTAAAGCTGTTTTACCTGTTTCCTGCTTAAGTAAATCACTTAGATATCGTACAGATAACGATAGCTTTGATGCCATATATTTAACGGTTGGTAATCCTTCTTTCTGAAGTTTTCCACTTTCGAAATATAATTTTAGAATCTCGGTAAACTTAGTAATTACTGTTCCTGATAATGAAGTTCTGTTTAAAAACTGCCGTTTGTAATACCGTTGAGAATATTTTAGAATAGAATCGATATGAGTCAGCATAATATCTTTACTGAAATCATCCTGATTATTGTAATATTCTAATTTTATTTTATAAAATAAATCCCAGATAGTTTCTTCTTCTTTTGGTGATAAATGCAAAGCTTCATTGACTTCATAATCAAAAAATCCATATTTTTTGATTTCCGAATAAAGATTGGTATTCATTAAAAAATCTTCATCAATATAAATCATAAAGCCTTTTTCGGTAAGTTCAATATCGCTCATTGTAATTTTCTGACCGGGTTTTACAAATGCCATAGAACCGTTATCGTGATCGTACTTGGTTTTTCCGTATAAAATGGTACCGGATTTTACTTTTTTTAAAGCTATTTTATAAAAATCCATTGTGAATTCTGTTTCAGCAAACGTGCAACCTTTTAGCTCTTCAAAAGTTACCAGCCCCAACAACGGATTTTCCGGAGGCGGAAATCCGTTTGAGGTATAGAGTTCACTTATCGTTTTATAATTTTTCATACTTGACGTTTTTATACATTATAAATTTACATTTAAAAAGTTTATGATGTGCGCCATTTAAATTTCTTCGAGATATGTTACTTCCGGTGGAGCAATCAGTTTTCCGTTTAAAAAATCAAAAAAGCGTTTTACATAATCCTGTTCCAGATGCCAATCATAAGTTTCTTTTGAAGTATAAACAGCAAAAATTACTATAGTATTGGGTTCTTCGGTTTTTCGCATCAGCACAAAATTTTCACATCCTTCTTCAAGTAAAATCTGGTTTCTAGTTTCAATTGCAAGCGGAAGTATTTGCTCTGTGAATTCAGGATTAATTTTAAGTGCGGCATTTGTTATGATTTTATTTTTCATTTGTTTTTATTTTAATACAAATCAGAATGCTAAAATAATCTTGAAACATTCCAACTCTATGGTAACTAATTTGAATTTTTGTCAGGATATTTATCTAATGCTTTTTAATATTGAACTTTCAAACATTTTTGGAGCATAATGCTGCAGGAATACAATCATACCAGACATTTTTCCAACAGGATTACTGAATTTTGGTTCTTTTGTATCAATTAGTTTGGTAATAATTTTAGCTACTGCATCTGGTGATTCTGCTTCATCTAAGCCTTTTTGAGTAGCTGCGTTGACCTTTTTTCTATAAATATTGTAATCTGGAATGCTTCCTGTTGAAGAAATGGCATTATGTCCAAGATTGGTTTTAAACCAGACAGGTTCAACAACACTAACTTTAATATTAAAGGGATTGAGTTCGAAACGAAGTGACTTGAAATATCCTTCAACTGCATGTTTAGAAGCAGAATAGTAGGATAAATTTGGAGGCCCAATCAAACCAACAATTGAACTTACAGTTATAATTTGTCCAAATTTTTGTTTTCTAAAGTACGGTAATAACGCATTGGTAACTTTAACGGTACCCCAGAAATTGGTCTCAAATTGTTTTCTGGCTACATCTATTGGCGTTTCCTCTGCAATACCAGTGATCATAAAACCTGCATTGTTTACCAGGACATCTAATTGTTTTGTTTCGGCAAACAGTTTTTCTTTGAATGCAATAATTGAATTATCGTCATCTATATCCAGGCGTATTAATTTAAAAGGGACTTTATATTTTTGCGGTTCACGACTAGTTCCAATTACATTAAATCCTTTTTTGTGAAGATCATTTGCCAGCATCAATCCAAAACCTGATGATGCTCCTGTGATTAAAATTGTTTTGCTCATTTTTATTTCTTTATATGATTAATAATGAGGCAAAGTTAGAGTAGGAGTTGTTGTTGCGGCTTATACAAAAGTGGGAAGACGTTATACATATTTACGTATGTTTTTACTGAAGCTTACAGTATAATTTGATTTTCTATAAAAAAACTGCTGAACCCAATAAGTTTAGAACCTAAACCTCTTATAACCTTACATGGTATATTAGCTATTAAGTTATTTTTTTACATAATATTTTCTATTTCCTAAATGGATGAATTGTTTAAGGACTAAAAGAGCAAAATATTTGGACTAAAAAGAAAAATATATTTTTCTTAATGCTTGTATCTTTGTAACTTAAGTTTATAATATTTTGGATTAATTCAAAAAGAATTTCTAAGACAAAATTAAAACCGCTTTATAGCTTTAACAGTTGTAGTATGAAAAAAATGATTAAAGTTCCAACTTCTTTGATTGGCTGTGATGCTCCGCAAAACTTCCTGATGCTGGATGGCTGTTCTGTAATTGAGCAGTGCATACACAGTACCGAAGTTAAAGGAATTATGTATTTAGAACAGCACTTACTCCTAATTGTACTGGAAGGATCTATTATTCTAACTTATGGAAAACAGGAATATAAGCTTGGCAAGAACGATATGATTTTGCTGAAAAAAGCAACTGCTGTAAAGTATCATAAATTTGGGAATGCTGAAAATGATAATATTTACGACAGTTTCATGTTCAGTATCAAAGATGATGTTCTAAAATCATTTTTATCAACCTCAGAAATTAAGGTATCAAAACCTGAAGGAGAAATTAAGACAGGTGTTTACCCAATGAATGAATGTTTGGTTGCATTTGCCCATTCTCTAAAGCCTTACTTTTTTGATCATTCTGTGGTTCATCCCGGACAGCTTCGCCTGAAGATTATGGAATTACTTTATGATGTTGCAGAATGTAACCGAAATATGTTTTTACAAATTCTCCAGTTGCACGAACCTGTGAGAACTGATATCCGCAATGTTGTAGAACAGCATTATGCTTCACCAGTCTCTGTTTCTGAACTGGCTTATCTTTCCGGAAGAAGTCTGTCAAGTTTTAAAAGAGATTTTCAAAATATATACAATGTTGCACCGGCAACCTGGATCAGAGAAAAGAGATTGGAAAAAGCAAAAGATATGCTGGAAACTACTGCTTTGTCGGTTTCAGACATCTGTTATTCACTAGGATTTGAAAACGTCTCTCACTTTTCGAGAATTTACAAAGAATTTCACGGGCAGGCACCAAGTATCTCCCGTTAGTAGATAATTTTAAAATAAAAATTATGCAAGTATTAGTTATTCCATTGCTAATGTTGTAGACCTCTTTTTTTTGAATATTAGAAAATAATTCAACTACAAGTAATGTCATTTTAATGCATGATGGTAATACTCCGATTAATGGAGCACTAAATCAACTTTGATAAAATTTCAGTATTCATTTTTTTGAATCTCAATCTACCATCTTATTCTCCATATCTCATTAAAAAAGTTTTTATAACAAATCTTACTTAATGGAGAAACTTCCAAATTGTATAATTTCCAATTCTAAAAAAGGACTAATTAGTCAAAATCTTTGAACTAATTAGAAAAAACTTCATGCTTTGGTCATTGTACCTTTGTTTTAGAAATAGAGCTTAATTATTCTGTCAGTCAGCACAGTAGATTATGCTCAAAATAATAATAATACTTAACTAAAACAAAACGATTTATGACAAACATTCCAGATCAAAAAAACGCAGTTTCAAGTTCCACAGATCTTAATAATAATGGCTTTAGGCAAGGTACTGGGAAAATTTTGAGAAAATTATTTTCCTTATTTCCTACGGTAGCCATTATTTCGGCACTAACAATTGGAGGCTTATTAGTTTCCTGTCAAGATAAAAATATTCAAAACAATAAAATAGAAGTTATGCAAAACAATCAAGAACAAAAAGAAGGGATCCTGAAAGCAATAGATTTATATGTTGAAGCAGGAAAAAAAGGCGATGGAAATATTGCAAAACCGGCATTTGCGTCTACCGCAACAATGTCGTGGTCTGAAAATGGAGCATTAAAAAGTGTTCCTATCCAGGCACTGTTTGATGGGTTTTCTGCAATGAAGCCAATGGAAGCGAATTACAAATTGACGACTCTGGATGTGGAAGGTGATGTAGCAATTGCAAGAATCGAATCTCAGTTTGGACCTGACAAATATGCAGATATGTTTACATTGGTTAAGGATGGCAGCGATTGGAAAATTATCAGTAAAATTTATCAAATTAAAAAATAAGAATAATGGCAGCAAATCAAAATATAAACGCTGTTGAGGACTATGAAGATGTTCTGTCGGCAATGGAAGGCTATGTTCACGGATTAAAAACAGGGAACGTAGCAGAATTGAAAAAGACCTTTCATCAGGATGCGATAATGTACGGTCATTTAGGAGATGACCTCTCACAAGGCAGTATAGATAATCTCTACACTTATGTTGAGAAATTTGGCGCAGCACCCAATATCAAAACCAATCTTACAGTTTTACACAAAACACCTACCACAGCAATTGTTCGCATTGAAATGGAACACGATGCAGCAGATGAAGATTTCACAGATTACCATTCATTAATCAAAATTAATGGTGAATGGAAAGTTGTTTCAAAGCTTTTTCATTTGTATACTAAATAATTAAAGATCATTTCGTTAAAGTTTTTACTGGAAGCATTCTATTGCTTTCAGTGGAGCTTTGCGTTTAAAAATAAAATAAGTAATGAATAAATATAATAAGTTGTTTACTCCCTTGTTATTTGGGAACGGAATTAGTTTAAAAAACAGAATTGTGATGTCGCCTATGACTACCTGGGCATCTAATGAAGACTTCACTATATCTGATGAAGAAGTTGAATATTACAAGAAAAGAGTAAATGGGGTTGGTTTAGTAATCACAGGATGTACCCACGTTATGGCAAATGGTATTGGTTTTACTCACGAATTTGCAGGATATGACGATACTTTTCTTCCAAGTTTGAAGAAGTTGGCAGATGCCGCGAAAAGTGGTGGAGCACCAGCAATTTTACAGATGTTTCATGCGGGAAATAAGGCAATTCCTGGGCTTATTCCAGATGGTAAAGTGGTAAGTGCAAGTGCAGTTTCAAGTGGACCTATTGTACTTTTTGAAAAAGAAAACCTTCCAAAAGAATTGAGCGAAAATGAAATTCTGGAAATCATCAAAGCATTTGGAGATACCACAAGAAGAGCAATTGAAGCTGGTTTTGACGGCGTAGAAATTCATGGAGCACATGGATTTTTGCTTCAAAATTTTATATCGCCTTTTTTCAATAATAGAAATGATCAATGGGGAGGTTCTCTGGAAAATCGTTTACGACTTAGCCTTGAAATTTTAAGAGAAGTAAAAAATATAGTTTCAAAATATGCTGATCGTCCTTTTCTGATTGGGTACAGAATCTCTCCGGAAGAATTTCCACAACAAACGTATGGACTTCCAGATACGTTCATTTTAATGGATAAGTTGATTGAAGAAAAGATCGATTATTTACATTTCTCTCTACTGGATGCCGTTAATCAAATGCCAATTGAGTCAGAATTTTCTAAAGAACCTATATCAGCTGTGCTAAAGAATTATGTTAACAACAGAGTTCCCGTTCTTGTTGCTGGAGGTATTACAACACCTGCAATGGCGGATCAGGTAGTAAACTATGGTGTTTCTATGGTGGCAATTGGAAGAACTTTGATTGTTAATCCTGATTGGGTAGAATTAACACAAAATGGAGAAGAAGATAAAATCACTTCAATTCTTAAACTTGCAACTGTACAAGAGAAAAGAATCCCATCAAAATTAATGACAATATTCGGAAAACTAGACGGGTGGGTACAAGTGGAAGCTTAATGTAATCTACAGCGTAAATAAAGATTTATAAAATAAAAATCAGTTGGTTGATAGTTCTGGGATTACTTTTACTATTTAATAATATAAAAAATGGCGCCAATTGTCTTCAATTGGCGCCATTTGGCTTTGGTGACAGGAACAGGACAAATTTCTATAAAATTTATGAAAGATTTGAAGAGATTGGCTTACTACATTTAGTGTCTGTTTTTCATTGGCCTTATGAATTTGGTTTAGATGTCCTGTTGAGGATTGATGTTTTTTTTTAGTATATTTCAATACGAATCTTTAGTCTTTTAGTAATCGATTCCAAAAACTATTTGCTGAGTAAATTTTTATAAATAACTCCGTCTTTTATAATCAGTAGTAGAGTTTTGTCATAGTCTTCCAGTATATTCAAATTAATAAGCGGATTACCGTCTACCAATAAAACATCGGCATAAGCACCTTCTTCTATAACACCCAGCTTTTTGGGATAGGGATTACGTGGGCCGCTCATAGTCAGCAATTCCGCATTTGTAGAGGTAGCCATTTTTAATATTTCATAAGGGGTATAGAAGCGCAATAACTTTACAAGATCACCTGCTCTTTTTACCGAATGTTCAGGCTCGAAAAGGCAATCAGTTCCAAATGCAGTTTTAATGTTATATTTTTTTGCAAAATTATAGGCTTTCTCAGTACCGCTCATCATAGTTTGTTGTTTTATGCGGTTAGGTGAGCCATCAGCATAAAGGCTCTTACCTTCGTCGATAAAAGGCTGCAGACTTAGCCATGCTTTTTTATCGGCCAGCATTTTTGCTGTTTCATCATCAATAAGCTGGGCATGATCTATACAGCGCACCCCGGCGCGCAATGCAGTTTGTATGGCTCTTGGCGTGTAAGCGTGTACAGTAACATAAGTACCCCAGTTTTCAGCTGCGTCAACAGCGGCCTTCATTTCTGCTTCTGTAAACTGAGAGACATCCAAAGGGTCATACGCTGAAGAAACACCACCGCCGGCGGCCAGTTTTATTTGTGTAGCACCAAGGCGCAACTGCTCCCGTACACGTTTCAATACCTGATCTGCTCCATCAGCGATTATGCCAAAATTATAACGTTCGGTAAAGTCAAGGTTTGCCGCCATATCTTTTGGAACAGCGTTTGGACTAAGGAAGTCGCCGTGGCCTCCGGTTTGGGAAATCATCGCGCCGGAGGGATAAATACGCGGACCTATAATCAAACCCCTGTCTATTGCTTTTTGCAGTCCGACTGCTGGACCGGCAAGGTCCCTGAAAGTGGTAAAGCCCTGCATCAGGTCTTTTTCCGCGGACTTAATAGCAATGGCAGTAATGTATTGTATATCGCTATTCATCAGTTCTGTGATGCTCATCGATTCCATCATGATATGGGTATGGGCATCAATAAGTCCCGGCATCAAAAATTTTCCTTTACCATCGATGATGGTTGTATTTGCACTTTTATCGGTTGGGATTGGTGATGTAGAAATTTTGCTGATCATATTATTGACAATCAAAAGATTTCCCTTAGTTGTTTTTTCATCCTTACCATTAAAAATTTGAACATCGTTGATAAGAATTGTTTTTTGAGCCATTCCATAAAATGAACTCAGTAAAATTGCCATAACCAATAATTTTCGTTTTATAGGGCACATATCTATAAGGGGTTTTGAAGTTATAGTACTAATTTAGTAAATGTTATATTAATTTATTGATTTTTTCGTGAGATATTAATCAATGTATTAGCTTCTTTAGAACAACAGTAAAAAGGTCAATTTTGAAGATATATTTTTCGTGTAAAAAAAATATTTGCAGTTTGTTGTTTGATTCTAAAAAAAGTCCTGTTGGGGATTGGTGTAAAATTTGTATCTAATTTTTATTTTTTTTTGATATGACAGTTTATATATAGGAACCTAGACCTCATTGTCCATAATTTACTAAATTTTTAATTGTTCAAAATACCTGTGCCACGATTCCGTCACAAAAGTTAGAAGGTGAAATATCTTTAAAAACAGCCTTAACCTTTTGCGGCAATATGGGAGGCAGCTCCAGTCCCATTAGTATAGGTGTTTTTTCAAGTTATCGTATAAAAAACAGATCTATGAAATCTTTTTATTGCAGTTTTGAAGTAATTTAGTGATTTAAATATATTTTACTGAAATGATCTTCGAATTTACAACAGCTTTCGGTTTTGATTTTATTACATTTTTTGCAAAACATATTAATGGTACTGTAAGAGATAATTTCATGGAAATCCCAAATTCATTGGGAGAAGGCTATGTGCGTAAAATTGAATTTGGAAGCGATTTTAAATTAACGATACATCGCTATACATTGAAGGAAGATTTAATTATCAAGCGAAATCCTTCCCCGGAGACCAGCAGTGTGCGTACTTTTTTCTTTTATAATACCAAACAGGATCTTGAGGTTAAATATGAGAATGAGGAAAATATACCATTTTCACAAAAAAATGATGCTTCCATACTGTTATCTACAAATGATCTGCGGACGGAAATCCGTTTTCCTGCCAGCAGTAATATCCAATATGTAGTAGTTGCGATTGCTGCTGATAGACTGCGTGCCATTCTATCTATTGAAAACCCCAATAGCACGATAAAAACTATCACAGCGGAAAATGCTTCATTTCTTTTTTTCGAAAGCCTGGATACTGAAATGCAATTGCTTTTGAAAAATATTGTATCTGTTGATATGAATAACTCTATGAATAATTTCTATGTCCAAATTAAGGTTCAGGAATTAATGTATCTGCTTTTTAGTAAGCTGTCACTTAGGGAGAATACAACTTTTAAAAGTATAAATAGTAATGATGCAGAGAAGCTACTGAATATTCGCAACGAAATATTGAAAGACCTCAGCACACCGCCGGTTTTGAATGAATTAGCAATTATTGCTTCAATGAGCGAAACTAAACTTAAACAACTCTTTAAGCAGACCTTTGGAGATACAATCTATAATTATTATCAAAAGGCAAGAATGGAAGAAGCTGCTTTTTTGCTAAAACAGGCAAAACATTCTGTTTCGGAGGTTGGTTACGAACTAGGATTTTCTAACCTTAGCCACTTCAGCAGATTGTTCGAGAAGCAGTATGGTATCACACCCAAAAAATTTTCATACACTTCATAAAAATTCTTTTTTATAAGTTTATAACTGTCGGATAGGACTATTTTTGTGTCTTTTCCGGTTATTTTACCTATTCAATAGCTTTTAAATTTGTCCATGTAATTAAGCATGACAAAATGAGAAAGATATTTATCCACATTACTTAAGGCTTCTGAAAATTAATAAAGTATCTGGTGATGGCACTCATAACCAGAAAGCGGCCTTGTTGACCATTTCGAAAAAAAATTTTCCTCAATCATCTTGACTACAGCACATTGTATTCTTTAAAAAAAGAATACTACACTATTTATTCAATTTATAATTAAAATAATGAAAGCAATCCAATACAGAACTTATGGAAGTTCAGATGTGATCGAACAAGTTGAAGTTCCAATTCCTTCGATGCAAAGTGAAAATGACGTTTTAATCAAGGTTAAGGCAGTAGGTATAAATCCAATAGATATGAAAATACGCATGGGATTTATGAAGCAGATCCGTCCCGTTGAAATGCCCTTTGTACCTGGCGGTGAAGCTTCAGGAATAATTGCTGCAGTTGGCGCGGGCGTTACAAAATTTAAGTTAGGTGACGAGGTTATCGCCCTTACAAAGAAAAATTCATATGCGCAATATGTGACTGCGAACGAGAATTTCGTTTTGCTTAAACCTAAGGATTTGTCTTTTGAAGAAGCAGCTTCAATAGGTGTCAGCATAGGCACAGCACAATCTGTTCTGTTTTTAGAAGGAAAATTAGAAAAAGGTCAAAAAGTTTTAATCCAGGGTGGTGGCGGCGCTGTTGGTGCTGCCATGGTACAGATGGCAAAAGCTGCTGGTGCATATGTTATTGCTACAGCGTCAGGTGAAGGTGTGGCTTTGGCAAAAAAACTAGGTGCCGACGAAGTGATCGATTATAAGTTAAATGATATAGCTACTATAGCTAAAGATATTGATCTGGTAGCAGATACAGCCGGAGGTGATGCTCAGGCAAAGCTTTTTCAGGTTTTAAAGCCAGGGGGCAAGCTACTTAGCATCGCCATACAGCCATCACAGGATCTAGCGGGACAGTATAATGTGATGGCCTATTTTGTAGCTTCGGATATATCGCCGGAAAATTTAAAGCAGGGGATAAACCTTATAGAGGCAGGTAAATTTTTACCGATAGTTTCCAAAACATTTAAACTCGAGTATGCAGCAATAGCACAGGATTTTTTAGCAGCCGGAGGGGTGAATGGTAAGGTTGTTCTTTTAGTTGAATAACAGTAAAATAATAATTTAAAGAGATAAGAATGAATACAAAAAAAGTTATCGTTGCCGGCGCAACAGGATTTTTGGGCAGTCAGATTGTGAAAGAGCTACTGCAGCAGGGAGCAGAAGTTACTGCTATGGTTAGAGCCAGCAGCAATAGAAGTGAACTTACCAAAATAGGAGTTAAAAATTTTGTAGTGGGAGATATGATGGATGCGGCCTCTTTAAGGCAGGCTCTTTCGCCTAAGCATGGTTTTGATGTAATAGTTGCCAGTGCAGCAGGTTATACACGTCGTAAAAAAAGTGACAGTGCAGCAACAGATACAATCGGTTATCAAAATCTGGTTGATGCGACCAAGGAAGCTGGCATTCCCCGTTTTGTGCTAATCTCTATTCTTGAATCTGATAAGGCGAGATCGGTACCTCACTTTCACAATAAATACCTGATTGAGCAATATCTTAAAAAGAAAAATCAGCCTTTTATAGCGCTCAGGCCAGGTGCATTCCTTGATCAGACGCCTGATTTTATAATCAATAAAATCAAAAAAGGAATACTCCCAACTTTCCTAAGCGGAAGCTATGGGATTATTTACACACCACAATTGGCCAGATATACAGCCTTGGCTGCAGTTGTTTTACCCAATTCAGAATTGAACACTTCCATAGATGTTGGCTGGGACAGACCAGTAAACGAGCAGATACTGGCAGCAGCATTTTCAAGTGTTCTTAAAAAAGAAATTAAAACTGAGCCGGTTATCCCTGCATTCGTACTGAAATTTGTTCTTCCGTTAGTCGCACGTTTTAATGACAACATTAAAGATATGGTTGAAATGATAAAGTGGATCGATAAAGGTATTTACATAAGCACAAATCCGCAAAAGCAAAAAGAACTTTTCGGCGAGCTGCCAACTCCTGAGCAAAGCGTAAGAGAATATTGTCGTGACAAAGGATTGATCTAAAGAAAGATATTTTCAACATGATAAAGTACACTGTACATCTAATATTAAAAAATAATACACTATGAAATTACTAGAAAAGATAACATTAGGAAAACAAACATTAAAAAATGCAATGGCGATGGCACCTATGACCCGCAGCAGAGCTAACAGCGCAGGTGTAGTATCAGATCTGACTGTATTGTATTACACACAGCGTGCGAGCGCCGGACTGTTGCTGAGCGAGGCTATAAATATTTCAGAGCAGGCTTTGGGCAGTCCACTGACACCAAGCCTCTATAATCAGGAGCAAATCGATGCATGGAAGAAAGTAACCAAGTCAGTTCATGATAACGGAGGAGTAATCTATGCGCAGCTTTGGCATACCGGTCGTGTCGGACATTCGGTGGATAGAGACGGAAAACTTCCTGTAGCACCATCGGCAATTGGAATAAAAGGACAGCAACATTTCACATCTCAGGGAATGAAAGATTATGAAACTCCTCAGGAGCTGACTATATTAGAGATCAAACAGATTGTAAAAGATTACGGTCAGGCTGCCAAAAATGCAATTGAAGCCGGTTTTGATGGTGTTGAACTGCATGCCGCATTTGGATATCTGCCTAATCAATTTTTATCTGAAAGTGCAAACCTTAGAACTGATGAATATGGCGGGAGCGTAGAGAACAGGAACCGTTTTGTGCTGGAAGTAATGCATGAATTAGTTACTGCTATCGGAAGCGATAAAGTTGGTATAAAGCTATCGCCAACTGTCTATTACAATAATATTGAGAATAGCGATCCTGAGGCACAATTCAAGCCATTAATAAAGGCTTTGAATGAATTACCGTTGTCATATATTCATCTTATGAATGGGATGTTACCCCTGGATAATCATCCAAACTATCCTAAAAACGCAGTGGAAACTTTTGGAAGTATAAGCAAACATCTGGTAATTGCAAATGCAGGGTTCAATAAGGAAACCGGGGAGGCAGAACTTGAAAAAGGGATTGCAAAAATAATTGCCTATGGTTCACTATTTCTTGCCAATCCTGATCTGCCAAGAAGATTCGAATTGAATGCAGAGTTCAATCAGCTTGATCACGCGACAATGTATGGAGGAGGTGAGCACGGATATACAGATTATCCACATCTGAAAGATTGAACCTTAAGCTGCCCATCACCAAGTGGCAGTTACGAGGAGATTTTAAAAGAATAAAATAAATTGGACATTCCGGTTTCTAAATTGTTAGTATTTACAGGTTGAAACTAATTCAATTAGCATAAAAAAAGCATAAAAAAATCCCATTTCTTATGAAATGGGATTTTAATTTTGTGACCTCTACGAAACAAAATTTGGTTTGGATGTCCTGTTAGGGATTGATGAAATTCGTATCTAATTTTAATATGAGAGCTGCACATTCGAATCTAAACCTTTTAGCATTTGATTTTCGTGATATTTATTTTTGTAAAACAGCATGTGCCATGATTTTGCCACAACACTTCTTACGCCAATTTTTAATCTATTTTAACTGGGTTAACTTGTTTTAAATGAGTATTATAGTTCGTTTAAAAGTCGAAAGTAAGTAATTTTAATAAAAGCCAAAAATGGAGAATCTTAGCTTTTTGTGGCAAATAAGGAGCAATTCCAAATCAATAAAAATGCGGTATTAATTCTAGAAAGTATTTTGGAATCATAAGCAAATTTTATTCCGACACATAATCTTTCTTTTGGAAAAATATGCATTTATACCAACAACTTAATGATGCGTTATTATTTTCTTAACGAACAATATGATAAGAGTTTGTTTGGGAGGATATAATTTCGCAAAATAAAATCAACCTTATCATTCTTTAAAAAAACAAATAATGATAATTTATTACAATTGGCAGACTCTCCTTTACTATTTACAATAAACAGCTAAATGTCTTTAAATAAGCTAAATGATGAAATTATTACTTCTTTTGCCAACGGTGATAAGGATGCTTTTATATCCGTTTATAATAATTATCAGCAAATAGTATTTAACAATGTCACACGGCTTATTCCTCAAGCTGATGTTGTTGAAGATGTATTGCAGGAAGTTTTTTTGAAGCTTTGGGAAAACAAACACAAATTCCACGATGAGCATGCAGTAGCTTCGTGGTTATTCTCTGTTAGTTACAACCAGTCTATTTCCCATATCAGAAAATTGATTAGAGAAAGAAAGTACTTGGAATCCATGAAAACAGATTTCAATTTTGAATACGATCCCGGAAGCGAAGTCGAAATAGAGAACATCAAAGAAAATATTTTGACGGAAGCGATTAATCAGTTACCGTTGCGCAAAAAACAGGCCTTTGAACTTTGTAAATTACAGGGAAAAACCTATGCTGAGGCTGCCGAAATTATGGATATATCTTCAGAAACGGTAAAAGAACATATTACCCTTGCCTTAAAATTTGTGCATACCTATACAGTAAATCGCTACGAAAAAGAGTCAGCGATATCTTTATTTATCATCGGTTTATACTTCCGTACTTAGCCTGCTTACAGTCAAATCTTAGTATTTTACAATTAACTCTTCTTTTGTTAATAATTACTTAACGAACACTGTACCCCCCATTTTTGTAGTTGCTGCGTTTTTAGAATAACTGTGGTCATTAAGGACCTCTTATTTTAAGATCGCAACGTTTTTAATTTATTATTATGGATAAAATTCAATCACTTATCGAAAAATTGTGGAAAGGAACTATAAGTCCTAAAGAAATCACAATACTCGAAGAGGCTTTAAAAAATGTAAATGATCAAGAGAGTAATCAAGTCAAAAATCATTTTAAAAAAATGTATGAGCAAGATACAGTTCCTGATCAAAGCAATAAAAATGCGGCAATACTTTTAGAGCGCATTTTAGAATCTATTGAGGAGATGGAAGGAAGTTCAGTTAAAAAAATGACTTTCGGTTCAAGATATATCTGGTGGGCAGCGGCGGTTATGATTGGCATCTGTACCATATTTCTTTTCCCTATAAATAATCAACGTTTGGATACACCAGAGAACAAAATTTTACACCTGGCACAAAAATCAAAAATAATTGAGAACAAGCAGCAGCATAATATAAATGTTGATTTGCCTGATGGGTCTGCAGTTGTTTTATTTCCGAAAAGTAAGATTGATTACAACAATGAATTTAATATAAAAGACAGGATAATTAACCTAAAGGGAATAGCAATATTTAAAGTTGCCAAAGATAAAACAAGACCCTTTAGTGTATTTTCAGAAGGGTTTGTTACTACCGCTTTGGGTACAAAATTCTTAGTGAACAGCAGAAAAGTGAATAGGGTAGAAGTAAAACTTTTTGAAGGTAGTGTAAGGGTAAGAGATAATCATACTATTGGTAAAACCATACCGGACATTTATCTGAAACCCGGACAACAACTGACATTGGATAAACTAAATACTAAGTACGAAATAATTGCATTTAATCCAAATGACAGTACAGGGCTATTTACAAATAAAGTTATTGCTAAGGATAGATTGACAACCAAATGGTCCCTTAGTTTTAATAATGAAGCGCTGGAAACGACATTACAAAAACTGAGTATAAAATATAAAACGGATATAGAGTATAATAAGGAAACTATAGAAGGGCTTTATTTTACAGGAACTGTTGAACAAACAGATAGCCTCCAAACTGTACTGACAATTATTGCCAATATGAATGGACTTAAATTGAAGGAAGAGCAAGGGAAATTTATTATCACAAAGTAAAACAATAACGAAATTAACGAATAAACCAAGCAACAACAACAACAATAACAACAACAACAACAATGAATCTATCAAGGCCTAAAAAAAGTAAATGGGGGTTATTTATCTACCTGTTATTATTCACAGGGGTGCAAGCAATTGCACAAACGCAAAATCCTATTGTATCGGGTACGGTAATATCCGAAAATGGGGAGTCTCTGCCAGGGGTAACCGTACAAATTGAAAACAATGATCATAAAATAGTGGCTTCAAATATTACCGACGAAAAGGGTTTATTTACAACAACTGGCTTAAAATTAGGAGAAATCTATAACTTCTCTTTTTCCTGTGTGGGATATCAATCCACTCAAATAAAAGCATTTGAAGTAAAAGATGGCACTAATACCCTTTTAGCAAGATTAAAAGATAGTAACGAGAAATTAAATGAAGTAGTGGTGGTTGGGTATGGCACCCAACAAAAGCGTTTTGTTACTGGTTCTGTGACCAAAGTTAATGCTGAGCAACTGTCTAATTATAGCGGAAGCAACTTTGCCCAACAATTGAGTGGTAAAGCTGCCGGTATTCAAATTAACGAAGCCTCCGGGCAGCCTGGTTCAAACCCTCAAATCATCATTAGGGGTATTGGTACACTTACTGCGGGACGTAACCCTTTGGTGGTGGTAGATGGTTTCCCTCTTACAGAAGGAACTTCTTTCAATTACATTAATCCAAATGACATAGAAAGTCTTGAAGTATTAAAAGATCCTGCATCAGCATCTATATATGGTTCCAGAGCTGCAAACGGAGTAATTCTTATCACTACCAAAAAAAGTAAGGCAGACAAATTTAATGTTACTATAGACGCTTATACCGGATTTCAACAACGAGCAGATAAAGTAGAATATGTTAACGCTCATGATGCTGCTATTTTCTTTACTGAAGCAAGAGATCAGGGGTATATATCCAAAGATCCTGCAAACAGAAGCATAAATGATGACCGTGCGACCAGAGTTGCAAAAGGAGCTTCGTTGAGAGAATTACGTCTAAATTATCTTGACCCTTACCTGAACAACCAGCCCGGCTTGACAGATACAAACTGGATGAATGAAATATTCCGTACAGCACCTATAAGTAATATAAATGTGGCTTTGAGCGGCGGGAACGGAAAAACATCATACTATACCTCTTTCAATGCCTTCAATCAGGAAGGTTTAGTGATCGAAAACGGACTAAAACGCTACAGTGCCAGCATAAAACTAAACAATAAATTATCCGATAAGGCTGACTTTGGTGTAAGTCTTAACCCTTCTTATACAATACAGCGTTATTATGATGCGAATGGTGGATTTGACGAACCAATTGGTGCAATGGCAGTTATGTATCCTTTCTTCAAACCATATAATGATGACGGTACTTTGGCCATCAGTCAACAAATAAAAGCCAATCAGCCCGAAGATGGTGCCTTGGTAGAAAATCCGGTTGCCCAACTTAAGATGATAAAAAACAATCGTACTTTTTTCAAACTTTATGGGAATGCATTTATCAATTATTCTATAATTAATGGCTTAAAATATAAATTTTCTTTAGGCGGGGATTTTTCACAAAGTATGTATGATTTTTATAACCCTTCTAATCTGGGAGCTTATCGTACACCTGCACCTAAACCTGCAACTACTTCACAGACAGACGGATCACTAACAAATTACTTATTGGAACATACCTTAACGTATTCTAAAAAAATTGACAAGCACGATTTTACACTTTTAACAGGTTACAGTTACCAGAAAGAAAATTCATTCTCAACTATCATAACCGGGGCAAATATTGCCGATGATAATATAGACAACATTGGTGGAGCCAGTTCTTTTACTGTAAATGCTAACAGATACAGATGGGTGCAAATCTCTTATTTTTCAAGATTGCAATATATTTTTGCAGACAAGTACATTGCCTCATTCTCTTATAGAATGGATGGTTCTTCAAGATTTGGAGCCGATAGCAGATGGGGTAAATTCCCTTCGGTAACAGCTGGTTGGATTTTTAGTAAAGAAGGATTTTTCCCTGAGCAAGATGTTGTTAGTTTCGGAAAATTGAGAGCGACCTGGGGACGCTCCGGCAATAATCAAATTGGTTCTTATGGTTCATTGGGTATTGTAACAGGAGGTAATGCCGCCAACAATTATGTATGGGGTAATACGCCTGCTTCGGGCTTTAGTGCTTCAACCACACCAAATTTAAATCTTTCGTGGGAAACCAATACTTCTTATAATTTAGGTTTGGATTTGCAATTATTTAGAAAAATTGACATTACTGCCGAATATTATAATGCCACTACTTCTAATTTATTACTGGATGTGCCTGTTCCGTAACAATCGGGTTTTAGTAGCTCCTTACAAAATATTGGAAAAGTTCAAAATAAAGGAGTAGACCTTAGCATCTCTGCCAGTGATATCAAATTAGGCCAAGTGAGATGGAATCCTAGTGCGAATATCTCTTTCAACAAAAATGAAGTATTGGCTTTGGCTCCAGGTCAGACACAAATAATTGCTGGTGATATAGGCAGTATTATTACAAAAGTGGGCGGTCCTATAGCCGAGTATTACGGTTATCAGATTATGGGTGTATATAAAACACAAAATCAGTTTAATGATCCAAAGACACCAAAATTACCAGGTACACAAATGGGAGATTATATTGTAAAAGATGTAAATGGAGATGGCGTAATTGATACCAAAGACTGGAGACCAATGGGGACTTATTCTCCAAAATTTACTTATGGATTCTCCAATTCTTTTGCTTACAAAAACTTTTCATTATCCTTTTCATTAACAGGTGTTGAGGGCCGTAAGGTGTATGAATCAAATTTAGCTTCAAGAGGAGAAGCCGGAGAAGGATTTGCTCTGCCAACAAAATATTATTTTGAAAACAGATATCATCCTATAGATAATCCGAATGGAATTTTTGCTCAACCCAACTTAGGAAATTTTTCGGCAGCCCGAAGAGCTACAAAAGCATCAAATTTGTATATCCTTAATGCCGATTATTTGAGGCTTCGTGATGTGCAGCTTGCCTATACACTTCCTTCATATGTAGTAAAAAGAGCCAAAATAGCGAACATGAAAATTTATGTGGGCGGAAACAATTTGTTCACCATTACAAAATACAGAGGAACGAATCCGGAAGGAACTACAGGCTCTGCCTTAACAAACGGGCAAGCTACATCCAACTATCCTATAGCCAGGACGTTTATTTTTGGTACCAATATTTCTCTTTAACAACTAAAACGAATACAATGAAAAAAATATTTTTTGCAATAATTGGTGCTGTCTCTCTTGTTTCCTGCAGCAGCGACCTGGATCAACATCCCTTAACTGATAAAGAGTCAGGTAAGTTTTTGACTACCGAGACCGAAGTAGAAGAATATGTAGTGGCAACCTATGCCTCATTGCAGGCAAATGGATTGTATGGCTTGTATTTGCCCGCTATGGGCGAAGTTCCTTCTGACAATACTTATGAAGAAGTGCCGGCAAATGACGGTGCAATTTACGGAGATTTAGAAGAATTTAAAACCGTTCCGACAAATGGAATGATTGCCGATAACTGGAAAGCCAGCTACGTTACCATACAACGCTGTAATGTAGTATTGAACAGAATAGCCGGAGTAGCCTACAAAGCAGATGCTGTAAAAAACTCCAGAATTGGAGAGATGAAGTTCATAAGAGCGTTAATTTACTTTAATCTGGTACAGTTTTATGGTGATGTTCCTTTGACAACGGACGAAACCAAAGATCCAAATGTGTATTTTGGTAAAGGCCGCCAACCGGCAGCCGATGTTTATAAGCAAATTTTCCAGGACCTTACAGAAGCAATTGCGACTTTACCTACATCAACAACACAATCAGGACGTGTAATAAAAACGGCAGCTCAGGCTTTGTTAGGGAAAGTGTACCTTACACAAAAGGATTACACTAACGCAAAAATCCAAATTGATGCAGTTGTAAATTCTGGTGCACACGCACTATTCAATGATCCAACGACACTTTTTGATTTGACAAATGAAAACGTAAGTGAATTTATTTTTTCAGTGCAGTTTGGTTCAGGTATCAACAGTAATACAGAGGGCAGCACTATGGTTCAACAGTTTTCGCCTTCGGGTGTAATGAGTGGTGCCAAAGGACATAGCTTGCCTACAAAAGAACTATACAGCAGATACATTGTAGGGGATAAAAGAAAAGATAACTATGTTAAACTTTCCTCTGCCGGTACGCCGTATAATAATAAACTAAAAAAACCTGTAGCACCAACACCTCCTGCTGATGGCGGAAGTAATACAGTGGTACTTCGCTATGCTGACGTGTTATTGATGCAGGCTGAAATTGAAAACGAATTGGGTAATACACTCACAACGGCAAAACCAGCACTGGATAAAGTAAGAACCAGAGTCGGACTTGCTCCAACAACTGCCCTTACACAAGATGATTTGCGTGATGCCATTGAACTGGAAAGACGTTTAGAATTGATAGGAGAAGGGTATCGTTGGTTGGATTTACTAAGAACCGGAAAGGCAATAAGCACTATGAATTCTTGGTTCATTTCTCAAAATAAACCTACCAGAGTAACTACTCAGTTCCTTTTAATGCCTATTCCGCAAAATCAAAGAGATGCTGATCCTACCATAACACAAAATAAAGATTATCAATAGTAATAAGTAAACAATCGCCATAATTAAGCATCACAATTTGATACTGAAACATGGCGATTTTTATTTTTCTAAAAAACGAATTCATAAACAGATGAAAAAGCTATCAATAACATTGTTCACTTTTTTTATTTACACTTTTGCAATAGCACAAGAAAATAATGACACGACCAGTATTCTTTGGAAAGAAGGTTACATGGACATACACCATATCAACACTGGTAGAGGTGTCTGTACTTTTTTTATATTGCCGGATGGAACAACCATGATGGTTGATGCCGGAGATATGGACGATACCTATTATGCAGGACCTGATTCCAGAAGCTGGCCCTTGACGGTAACACCTGCCTATCCTGATACGAGTAAAAATTCAGGCGAGTGGATTGTTGATTATATGAAACAGGTTTATCCGCAGGTTAAACAAATTGATTATGCTCTTATTACCCATTTTCACACAGATCATATGGGAGTCATTCGCTCGGATAGCAAAACAGCTCTGCAAGGCGGATACAAACTTACAGGAATTACTCAGGTTGGTGATTTAGTTCCTATCAAAAAATTGATTGACCGTAGTGCTCCTGACTACAATTTTCCGCTTGATTTAAATAAATATTATACCGAAGAAAACAGCATTTTCCTTAATTATCAAAAATTTATTGCAGAAAATAAAAAAAAGGGTTTGAAAGCAGAAGGTCTTAGCGTGGGAAATTCGGATCAATTGGTACTTATCAAAAACAAAAAAAACTATCCGGATTTTCGCATAACCGGAGTGAAGAGCAGCGGTACAATCTGGACAGGTGTTGGTAATCAAACACAACAATACATTTTGGCTGACAGCATCGTTAAAAAAGGGAAATTCAACGAAAATCCTTTGAGTCTTGCCATAAAACTTAGTTACGGGAAATTTGATTACTTCACCGGTGGAGATAACACCGGATTGCAAGGCTATGGTTTTCCCAAGTGGTTTGACACAGAAACTCCCATGGCAAAAGCCGTAGGCAAAGTAGAAGTAACAACCTTGGATCATCATGGTAATCGTGATGGTACCAACGAAAATTTTCTTTCGTATTTGCAGCCGCAGGTCGTGGTAGAGCAAACCTGGTGCAGCGACCATCCCGGTCAGGAAGTAATGCACAGGCTTTTATCAGACCATATTTACAAAGGGGAAAAAAACATCTTTGCGACCAATATTCAGGAAGTAACCAAGCACACCTTAGGCTATTGGTTTACCAAAGGATATAAAAGTATGTTTGGACACGTAATTGTTCGGGTTTTACCAGGAGGCAATTCGTTTTATGTTCTCATTGCCGAGACAGTAAACGGTAAGATTCAAATAAAAAAATCATTCGGACCCTATAATTCTAATTAATTTTAAAACAGAAAATAATATGTCTAATAAGTATTTAGCCGTTGTTCTTTTAACAACAACTCTTTTCTGTTATCAGGCAGAGGCTCAAAAAAAAGTAAAAGGAAATTCAGTTTCGCCCCAACAGAAACTAGAGCAATTGTTTAATCCAAAAAGTAACGAAATATTAGTTACGGCTCACCGAGGTGATTGGAGAAACGCTCCTGAAAATTCTTTATTGGCATTAAAATATTGCATCGATATGGGTGCTGATATTATGGAATTGGATTTGAAAAGAACCAAAGACGGTCAGTTAATTGTAATGCACGACAGAACCATAGACCGTACCACAAACGGCAAAGGAAAACCGGAAGATTACACGTTGGAAGAAATTCAAAAATTTAAGCTTAAAAATGGTTTAGGCAGACCTACTTCACATCAAATCCCTACATTTGAAGAAATGCTTATTACCGCAAAAGGCAAAATATTGATTGACGTAGATAAAGGTTATGAATATTTTGATGAGGTTGTAGCTCTCATCAAAAAACATAATATGTTCGATCAGACAATTATCAATATAGACGATAATACCAATTTTGAGAGTGTAGAATCTAAATATGGAAAAGTAGATCCAGCAGCAGTATTAATGCCGATTATTCGGTATACAGACAGTCATGCCGACGAGATTGTAAAGAGCTATATGAGACATCAAAAAACAGTTTTTCAGCCTGTTTTTGATACTGATACAATCAAAACAATTAATGATTTACCAGTATTGAAAAAGAAAGGTTATGGTGTTTGGATTAACAGTCTTTGGGCATCTTTAAATGGTGGTCACGATGATGATACTGCGGTGGATGAGAACAAACCTGATGAATCCTGGGGATGGATAATAAAAAAAGGAGCCAATGTAATTCAAACTGATAGACCAAAAGAATTACTGGAATATTTGAAAAGTAAAAAATTGCATCAATAACAAGGAGAAACTGCTTTTTTAAACGAGTAAATTATATATAATCAAAAGTTGTAGAAAGCTTTTGATAACCTGGAAAATTTTAATTCAAATGTGCTATAAAATTTAGAGACAGGTCTAAGAGAAGAAACAGGTATCTAAAGTCTTTTATCTTAATTTGTTACAATAGTTTTATAATGATGATTGTTAGATTAAGAAACAGTTATGTTTAGGGTACTACCCTGACAGTGATCTTAATTTATTGATTATTTTTGAAACACTTATAAATAACACAAATAATGAACAGAAGAAAGTTCTTTAAAAATGGCTCTTTATTTACAATCGGCGCAATAGTGATGAATCCTTTGCAGGGTTCGGCCAATATTTTAGATTTAGAATCAGCTAATAAAAATAAGAAGGCAAAAAATATTATTTTATTGGTTAGTGACGGGATGAGCACGGGAACATTAAACATGGCCGATTTGTTTTTGAACAGAAAAACAGGTAAAGGCTCTAACTGGATACAATTATATAAAGACAATAAGGTGTCAAGAGCTTTAATGGATACCGCATCTGCGAGTTCCATAGTAACAGATTCATCGGCAGCCAGCTCTTCTTGGGGAGGAGGTTTTAGAGTAGATAATGGGGTTCTAAATATTAGCCCGCAAGGAGAACCGCATTTGCCGATTTGGCAGAAATTTAAAAAGGCAGGGAAAATGGCCGGTTGTGTCACGACCGTTCCCATAACGCATGCCACTCCGGCTGGTTTTTGTGTCAACAGCAAAAGTAGAAATGCTCAGGATGATATCGCTGAACAATATTTAGATCTTGGCTTTGATGTTATGATGGGAGGCGGCGCAAACTATTTTAGTTCAGAATTAAGGAAAGATAAAAAAGACATGTTCGCAGCTTTTAGTTCGAAAGGATATCAGGTTGTAAAAACGCGATCTGAAATGGAGGCTGCTTCAAGTTCGCAACCTATTTTGGGAGTGTTTGCTGATGATGGACTTCCGTACTATGTGGATAGAAATAGTGATGAAAATTTAAAGAAAGCTATTCCGAGCCTTGGTGAAATGGCCCAAAAAGCAATTGACAGAATGAAAAATCATAAAAGTGGTTTTGTTTTACAAATTGAAAGCGGAAAAGTAGATTGGGCAGCGCATGCTAACGACATTTCGGGTTTGATAAACGACCAGATTGAGTTTGATGAAGCAGTAAAAGTAGCAATAGATTTTGCAGAGAAAGACAAAGAAACTTTAGTTATTATCACGACAGATCACGGAAATGCAAATCCCGGAATAATTTATGGGAAATACGCTAATGATAATTTTGATAGCATTCAGCATTATACCCAAACCAATGAGTGGATTTTGAATCAAATAAAGACAGATACTTCAGTTTCCCAAGTAAAAGAAATTATCGAAAAATCAAATGGACATTCCGTTTCAGATGAAGACGCAAAAACAGTCTTGGGGTATTATGATGGGTTGCATAAAGAAGACGGTTTGTATAATTACAAAAAACTGCCTTACAAAGCTTTTGCAGAAATGCAAGGGAAAATAAATTCTGTCGGATGGATCAGCATGGATCATTCTGCGGATTATGTTGAATTGGCAATATTTGGTCCCGGAAGTGAACTTTTAAAACCTTTCGTAAAAAATACAGATTTGCATTATTTAATGCTGCAGGCGGCAGAAGTTGAAAATAAGTTTTAAATAATTATAAAAAAAGACCTAATATATTGTGATTTTTTCAAAAGTTTAAAGCCTTTAAACTCTTCCGGTTAAGCTGAATTGGAGAAGAAAGTATTTTCATTACAATTTCGCTGTCAACTCCCCATTAAAATTCATTGGGAAGTTGTGGACGTTTTTTTGAATACTTACCATACGTAAGGTTTTTTTGTGTTAGCCGTAAATAGCAAAAGGCGAGATACTTAACCGTTTTAATGGAAGTATATCGCCTATGCGATATTAAATTTTGTGACAGGAACGGGACAAATTTCTATAAAGTTTATGGAAGATTTTTTGATCTAACTCAAACTCCTCCATTTTTAATCTCTAATTTTTTTAAATGCAAATTTCAACTCTTGCTGTAGGGTCTTCTAAATAACGGGGAAGTCCCTCGCTTTCGCCTTGATACGAAGCATCGAAAGTTAAAGCAATAAATCCATTTTCGGCTAATTTTGATGCATAATGCCAAATTGTTTGTTCTTTAACTCCGCCGGCCGGATGTATGCATATTATAAGGTTATTTTTTTCATTGGTTAGTTTTAAAGGATTATTAGCGTAACTGATTAATTGTAAAATCGGCAATTCTTTTGCCAAATACTTCTCCAGAGAATAAATCGTCCTTTGTAATAGGTGATGTCGTATTTTGTTCGGCAAAAGCCATAGCGCCTATCCACGTTCCCAGGCGATTTACCCCATTTGACTGTGAAGGCATTTCTCCTGTTCCCAACCAAATCATTCCATGCTGCATTGCGAAGGCTTGTAAATACTGTAAAGTGATTACTTTGTCTCCGCTTGGTGTTCCTGATACCGTAAATCCTGCTGCAATTTTATTTTTCCATTTTTGCTGTGACCAGCTTCCAATAGTTGCATCGGCAAATGCTTTAAATTGTGCGGCACATCCAGCCATATAAGTGGGGGTTCCAAATATGATAGTATCACTTGCATCTAATTGACTTATGACCGCATCATTTTTATAGCGCCCCTTTGTGATATCATTTTCATCTATTGAAATAATATTTAGGGAAGCTTCTTGCACTGACGAAACCCCTTTGCCAATTGATTCAGCAAATTTTGCCGTGCTACCCGAACCAGAAAAATATATAATGGTTATTTTTTTCATTTTTTGGGGTTTAATATTCCTGACGTGTAGGTCTAAACAGAATTTCATTAATATCAACTTCTTTGGGCTGACTGATCGCAAATTCAACTACGCGCGCAAAAGAATCTGCCGGAATGGCCACAGCCTGATAGAATTGTTTGGTTGATTCATCCGGAATACCACTTGCACTTGGCAATTCGGTATCGATAACTCCCGGAGAAATAATAGTCGTTCTGATATTGAAATCTTTAGCTTCCATTCTTAAACCTTCAGAAATGGCTCTTACAGCTGTTTTAGTCGCAGAATAAATTCCTGATCCTTTGCCAATTTTGTGTGCCGCAACCGAAGACACATTAATAATATGCCCGGATTTCTGCTCCTTAAAATAAGGCAGTACCGCCGCAATACCATTCAAAACCCCATTTATGTTCACGTTAATAACCTGATTCCATGTTGTTACATCACAATCCATTATTGGTGTTGAGGGCATGATTCCGGCGTTATTAAGCAGTACATCTATTCTTCCGAATTTATTTACGGCCGCTTGCATCAAAGTTTGCATCTGTGTAAAATCGGTGACATCGGTTTGTACAGCAAGAGCTTTTTTTTCATTTTTAGAAAACTCCTCTACAAGCGCATCAATACGCTCTAAACGTCTTGCTGCTAATACAAGAATAGCTCCTTTTGCAGATAATGCTTTTGCAGAAGCTTCGCCTAATCCGCTGCTAGCACCTGTAATTACAATTACTTTGTTTTCGATATTATTCATTGTAAACCGTTTATTTGTTTAACAATAATTTAGACAATGCTTTACCAACACTAGCAGCAGACTGCGGATTTTGACCTGTAATTAAACGACCATCAACAACGGTATTATCACTCCAGTTTGGCGCTTCCTGATGAAAGGCTCCTTTAATTTTTAAGGCATCGGCTAATAAAAAAGGAACTACATGCGTAGATTGTACTTCTTCCTCTTCATCGTTTGTAAATGCCGCTACTTTTTTCCCGTTAATTAAATATGAACCATCGCTTAGTGTAGCATTTACAAATGCTGCTGGGCCATGGCATACTGCCGATACAATCTTGCCATTTTCATAAATTTCGCGAATCGCTTTTATAACAGCTGGTGTATCTGGAAAATCCCACATTGTTCCGTGCCCGCCTGCAAAAAATATCGCATCGTATTGTTTTATATTTACCTCCTCTAATTTTAGGGTGTTTTCAATTTTATTCCTAAAATTGTTATCTTCCCAGTATTTAGCAATAACAGGATCGCTGAAATCTTCTAATCCGTCAAGCGGAGCTGCTCCTCCTTTTATAGAAGCAATATCTACCTGAATGCCATCATTTTCCAAAACTTCTAACGGATGGGTAACTTCTGCTAAATTAAATCCGGTTGGAAGCTTTGTTTCTCCTTTTTCATTACAACTTGTAACTACAAATAATACTTTTTTCATGATTAAAATTGTTGGTTTAATAGCGTGTATTCTATTTTTTCAAAATATTTGTAAAGAGGGAATCGGGCAAGCAGTTTCTGTACTTTATCCTGATCTGTCTCATTAAAAACAAGAACAGCACCACCCATAGCATCTTTAATAAAAAGATGTGCTAAAACCCCTTCTTCTTTCAAGGCTGCCACAACAGCGAATTCCTGAGGTAAAATTTCTTCAATGTTTTCGACTTTGCCTAAAACAGTGTTTACTAGTATTGTATTCATATTTTTCTTATTAAGTTATACAGCAAAATTATAATGCATTAGAGGTAATTTGTTAAGAAGATTTATACCGATATTTATGAATTTCAAACCATTTTAGCTCTGAAATGAAAGTATTTCAAACTAAAATAGTTAATGTAGTAGTGTTAGAGATGAAAAAGGCTCTCTGCGTTTTTGTATCCAATTTTTTCTTTATCCTCATTTGATATAGAGACATTTTCCAGAAAGCTTTTTGTATTTTTATCAATCAAAAATGGATAATCACCAGAATACAAGATCCGGTCTGATCCGACTTGTGAAATGGCAAATTGTAATTGTGCTTCAGAAAAAAGCCCACTTGGGGTGATGTAGATACTACTTTTATAATATTCAGAAATTTTTCGATCTAATTTTAAAGTTTTACCAAGCTGATCATCTAAGCGATTTAAGTAAAAAGGAACCATCTCGCCCCAATGGCCAGATATAAGCTTAAGTGCAGGGAGCTTGTCGAAAATTCCTGAAATAATTAGTCTTATAATTCCAATGCCGGAATCTAAATGCCATCCGTAACCTGCACCAGCAAACATTGCCCCTGCAATAGCTGGCCACTGATCACTTTGATAATAGGAACTTGCAATATTTTCTGATATTGGGGCAGGATGCATGTAAAGAGGTATATTAAGATCCTGTGCTTTATAAAAAACAGGTAGAAATTCAGGATGATCAAAAAAACGTCCCTTATAAGTTCCTGAGAGCATAGCACCTTTTAGGCCTAATAAGTTTACTGACCTTTCCAGTTCTTCGCTTGCTGCTATAGGATCTGCCATGGGTAAGACTGCTAATCCGGAAAATCTATTTGGATATATTTTGATCAGCCGTGCTAATTCATTATTGGCCTGCTTACACAAATCTAATGCTAAAATTTTGTCTGTAATATTCTGCGGACTACCTGGCCCATATGAAAGTATCTGCATATCTATACCGCTGTCATCCATAAACTTAATTCGGAGTGCTGCTATATCTTCTATTACATCGGTATTAGGCAGGGCAATGGACATCAGTTCTTTTTGTACCTGGTTAGATGATGCGCTAGAAGTACTTTTTGAGGCATTAAACGCTAATACTTTTTGTGAAATTTCCTTAAGAGTAAAATGCTCTTCTGTAGTTATAATTTTTAAAGTTGAGTAAGACATTTGATTCGATTTAAATTGTTTTAATTCAGTATTAAATATCAGTTTGTTTTCCGAAATGATTTTGGACTCAAACCAGTTGTTCTTTTAAAAACATTATCAAAATAAGAGGTATATTCAAAACCCAAAGTGCAGGCTATTTCTGTTATGCTCCAATCTGTATGCAACAATAAAATTTTGGCCTCTGTTACAATTCTTTCATTTATGATTTTTAAAATTGTTTTTCCGGTTTCCTTTTTTACCAGGCGATTCAGGTAATTGGGATGAACACTCAATTGGCGTGCAAATTCATTAGCTGTTTTAAAGGAAAGAATACGATTTTTATCCTCTATGGGAAACTGCTCATTAAGCAGATTTAAGAATTTGGAAGAGATTCTTTCTGAAGCTTTTTTACTATTGAAGTTTCCAAGGTTGTTTTCGTCACTATTCAGTTTTAATGCTTCATGAATCAATATGCTAATGAAATTACGAACCATATCTTTTCTTTTTATATAGTGCCCGTTGCTTTCTTTCAGGATTCTTTCAAAAATAAACTGAATATTAGCTTTTTCTTTTTCTCCAATAACTTCATATACAGGAACTTTTTCTATATTAAAAATGGAAAGCAGTTCTGTGTTATCTAAATATCCGGCAACCTTCAGGAAATTTTCAGTAAAGAGACAACTGTAGCCATTTTGCTCTGATTCTGTCTCCCAGGAATATGGAGTGTTTATATTGCCAAAAAACAAATACGTCCCGTTAATGGTAATACTTTTGTCTCTAAAATGTACTGTGCTTTTTCCATCGACTAAACATATTCGATAAAGATCTTTTCTGCCAAAAGAGGGCGTGTAAGTATCCAGATTTTCAATCTTAAAGGCTTTAAAATCATTTGCATCCATTGGCCTGTTTTTTATTAGAATTACTTTCCAATTTTTTCAAAAATTAGTTTCATCATCTCAGGATCTAAGGCAGTCATATCTACTAATTTTAATGTTTTTACCATTTTTAAAGTAGTAGTTTTATAATGCTGAAAATGCGGTGTCTGCAAATGAGATTTATAGGCTTTTTGATTAGCGTATATTTCTACTATTCTGATCTGTATAGGATTTTCTTTTTGAAACATAGGATAAATGGCAATCACTCCTTCTTCCAGTTTTACTGATTCTGAAGATTCTTTATCCAATATGGTTTTGTATTCGTCTAAATATTCCGGAATAATTTCGATTTCAGAAATTCTTACCATCATATCAGATTCAATAATTGGTATGGCAGGTTGTCCAATAGCATTTCTTAAAACATTGGCTTGTATTTTTCCTGTTGTTTTTTCGATAATAGCAGTAAGTTCCAAAAGCTGTGGATCTGTAATTCCGGTATTTTTACCCATAAATAGATGTGCTTGCAGTTGTGGCTCAACTCCGGTCATTGCGGCTAGTGCAGAGATGGTGACAAATTCTCTTTGGCGGAAAGTCAACACATCACGATTGAAAATATCTGCAAACAAATGTTCTTTTAAAAAAATATCTATTACAGAAGCAAAAGCCGCTGCACCTGTTTTCGGGCCAGTTTCTTCTTTATTCGTTAATTTTTGAAGATTCTCTTTTCCTGATTTGTATTTGTCAGTTACAGGTGTTTCAGAAGCATCTTTCCCTACAGCATCTTTAATGCCTTGAGATTTTCTTTCTTCTAGAACCGCCATTAGCGTGTTGACAGCATTTAAGCTTCGGGGAAATCCGCAATAAGCATAAAGCTGTACCAAAGCTTCTTTTATTTCATTTATGGTAAGTCCAGCGTCAAGACCAGTATTTATGGCAGGTTTCAATTGTTCTAAATTTCCTGTAGCTGTAAGTGCGGCAATAGCAGCCATGCTTTGCTGATGTGTATTTAAGGTTTGATCTTTTTTATCGTTGTTTTGTGAAGTCATTGTATTAAAAATTAAGCAGAAAGTAAATATATGTAGAGAGGGTCGAAATTTCTTTTTTGTCATAGCTAGGTAGATTTATAAATTAAACAGGATGAGAACTTTACTAAAGTTAGTGAAAGAATTATTAGTAATTCTCTACTTTTAGCTATTACAAATTTCGGGATTGTAAAGGAGCTGATTTTATACATAATACAGATGTATTTACCATTTTTACTGATTTTGAATTCAAATCGTGATCTGCACGACTCTGTTTGCTAAATTTGTATCAAACATTTGGTTATGGAAAGAATTGATAGAATTGAAACAGTTAAGCAATACAATGATTCAGTAGGAGCAGAGACTTTGCATCCTTTGGTTAGCGTTGTCAATTTTGATGAAATACCAACTTACCAGTATTTTAAAAGGTATATGGGAGTTTATGCTGTTTTTTTGAAGTATATAAAATGTGGCGATATGCGTTACGGATGCCAATCTTATGATTATGAAGATGGAACACTGGTTTTTATTTCACCGGGTCAGATTTATGGAATTGATGGCAGGAACGAGATTATTAAGCCGTGGGGCAAAGCACTGGTTTTTCATCCTGATCTGCTTGCCGGGACAAGTCTTGCTAAACAAATCAAGGACTATTCTTTTTTTTCTTATGAAGTAAATGAAGCATTACATTTATCTAAAAAAGAAAGAAAAGCCATCAACGATTGTCTTGAAAAAATTCTAACCGAGATTGATCAAAATATTGACAAGCATAGTAAAACACTTATTGTTTCTAATATTGAGCTTTTATTAAATTACTGCATGCGATATTATGACAGGCAGTTTATCACCAGAACACATGTCAATAAAGACATTCTGATTCGTTTTGAAAATCTGCTCATGGATTATTTTACTTCTGGTAAGTCTAAGACTTTAGGGCTTCCTTCAGTAACCTATTGTGCTGAGCAACTATTTCTATCGGCTAATTATTTTGGAGACCTTATAAAAAAAGAAACCGGAAGTACAGCTTTAGATTACATTCAGTCAAAATTAATTGAAGAGGCAAAAGCAATATTATTTGATCACGAAAAATCTGTGAGTGATATTGCTTATGAATTAGGTTTTAAATATCAGCAGCATTTTACTAGATTATTTAAACAAAAGACAGGACTCACGCCGCTGCAGTATCGTATAAATGCATAATTAAAAAAGATATAGATTTATTCTAATATAATTATAAGAAGTAAAGAAATAAATGGAGAATCATCAAATTGACAATTTAGAAATACAATTACAAGAAAATATTCCATTGACAGAAGAAGAAATAAAGCAAATCGAGATTGAACAAAAAAAAGGTATGAGAATATTTGTAATTACCTTAACTATTTCGATACTCTTTTTAGGGATATTTGCTGCTTTATGTGTAGATAAGGAAACTCTTTGTGCCCTGAAATATTATGATTACATTGTTTTTGCAGGAATCGGATTATTCTTATTTGGTTTTTGTTACTCTATTGGATTTCTGGCAGATAAATACAGCAGATACAATTGGAATAAGGATAAATTAAAAGGGAAAAAGAAATTAAAAACGGTGATTATTAATCGCGATAAAACGGAGCACGCTGAATATCTAACTTTTGCAGGTCCATTAAAAAATCAAAAAACAAGAATTGAAGTAAAGGAACAGGAATATAAACGCTACAAGATAGGGTCGAAAGTTACAGTTACTTATTTAGAATTTAGCAAGAAAGCCCTTGAAATTGTGGATGACTCATGCCCCTAGAATCTTTATTCAAAATTATTTAAATACAATGGTTTAAAGGTTGTTGTGGCAATAAGGGGTATTTATTTTTTATTCAATACTTCCTGTTGGAACAAAATCTGATATGTCATCATATTTTGGCTCAATAATTATCTTACCTTTTACATCCATAAGACCTTGTTTTATATTACGGGAATCTTCGTAATTGCGGTCGAAATTATGAAAACGGATCAGACCAAATTGATACGATGTGAATTTTCTGTTTTTGTTTTGGCTAAAATCAAAAGGTATTTTTTTGTCCGTACCAATAAAAGCTATCGGCTCATCATTTATATTTGTTATGACAAATAAATCATTACCCAAGGAGACAATTCCTTTATCGTCAAAAGACATAATCTTTTTTCCCTGACCATTTATCATTATTGTTTCGTAGTTGTTTTTAATGCTTGCCAAAAGATGATTGTTATCCAAAAGGGTTAATTGTCTCCAATTAAAGCCAAGTATAAAGGCTCCTTTAGTATTAATGAGAGCATGGTCCAAGTTTCCGTCGTCTTTGTCATCAAATCTTGCTATTACAGACTTTCCATAGCTAAAAGGCTCTGCCTCGGCATAAATAGGCTTTATAATCTCTCTCCCTTTAGTATCTATGAAGCCAAAATTTGGATTATACTCATTGTAAATTTTATCTTTTTTATACACCATAACTCTGGCGAGACCATCGCTAAAATCTAAAATTTCCCTATATAGTGGCTGTGCCACAACTTGTCCCTTGCTATTTATAAGCCCAAATATAAAATTGCCTTCATATTTTACATCGGCTAAGGAAAAGATTGCCAAGCCATTCGAAAAAACAAGACCTATATCGTATTTCGCATCAGTAATTATTTCTCCTTTTAGATTTATGAGTCTGCCAATATTTGTTCTGTTATTGTTTTTAGAAGCATATTTTTCGTACACCAGTGCATACCCGTTTGCAAAAGTATCAGCTCCTGTGTATTGAACTTTAATCACTTCTTCGCCTTTTAAATCGACATAGCCATATAAATTATTTTTTGCTACCAGGGCACGACCTTGTGAAAAAGATCCAATTGTATCATATATTGGCTGAACAACTATTTCTCCCTTAGTATTTATAAAACCCCATTTGCCATTGATTTCTACCCCGGCCATTCCTTCATCAAAGAAAGTTGTGTTTGTATATTGAATTGGAATTACTATTTTACCCGAAATATCGCAATAACCCCACTTGCCCTTTTTGTCTTTTATATCTATAGTAACAATTTTGTTTTTATTGGACTCTACTGCATTGTTGGCCTCTTCTTCAGCAGCAGGACCTGCAATGTCTATGACTGGTAATCCAATTTCGGGTGTGTATTTTCCAATATTTACAGGTACAAGGTTGTTTCCCCATGAGCCGGCAGCATCATAAATAGGAGGAATCACTTCATGTCCTGAGGCATCAATAAACCCATATTTGCCGTCCAGACGAACCTGAGCTAAATACTTTTTTTCTTTTTGTGCAAAAGTAACGGTATAAAATGTGAGTAACAGAAGTAGTATGGAATATTTCATATAGAAGCCTTATTAAAAAATTATCACAATCAAAAAGAGTATTAAATTTATTATTTCCCATAAATATAGAAAATAAATATTTATTGATAAATAGGAGACACATATAAATAAAATTGAATCTTTATTATTAGAAAATTTAAGGATTTTAAATGAAATACAAATACATAATACTTTTTCTTTTGTTACGGATAAGCTACAAATTATGATTAAAAAAATAACTTAAATTTTCAGATGCACATTCGAACCTAATTTAGACAGTGCGTGATTTTGTTGGATTTTTAATTTTTTAGATCGTTTGCGCCACGATTTTGCCACAAAACTTAAATTATAAGTTTTTAACATATTTAGAAGTACTATTTTGTAGCGGGAAGCATTTAAATATATAACCAGCTTATCTTTGATTATTACAGTATTTTATCATAAGCATCTTAATTTTTTTCTCTGTTTTTTGTTTCCATAGATACTTATATAGTTCTTAACCCTTCCGAGATAAGCAAGACCTGTCCTGCTTTGGATTGGAGGCATACCTGAAATTCATCACATTTTTTTAGTAATCACAAATTTTCCCATGGTTGTACAATTTGGGGTTATAATCAATGATAAAACAGCTAGTAAATTACAAATTCGCATCAAAAAATCAAAGCAGACTATAAAAAAGCTTTTATAATAGTTGTGAGAATAGCTGCCTGAAAAACCTCCAAAATTATAGGATTTCAGAGGTTTTCTATATTATGTCTTGTCCTAAAAAATAGTTTAATCAATCTTGATGCTATTAATCGCTTTGGACATGGCATGATCTTTTAGTCCTGGAACTTTTAGTCCTTCTGCGCGAAATGCTGTAAGATCAGTCATGCCCAGGAAACCTAGAAAAGCTTTTAAATAAGGAACTACAAAGTCGTTAACTTGACCTGCACCTTCTGAGTAAACACCGCCGGAAGACATTGCTATGTATACTTTTTTTCCTGTTACCAAGCCTATAGGACGGCCATCTTCACCATATCCAAAAGTTATTCCAGGTCTTGTAATATGATCAATCCATGCTTTTAGTGCTGAATGAATGGTGAAGTTGTAGAGTGGGGCACCAATAACAATTATATCAGCCGCTAGTAATTGTGTGAGTAAGTGATTAGAAAATGTGATTGATTCTTTTTCTTCTTTGGTTAGAGACTCATCAGCAGTAAATAGTTTGCGAAGTGATTCAGGGTTAAGATGTGGCATTTCAAGATCAACCAGATTTAATTCTTCAAGTGTAGTATCAGGATATTTTTCTTGAATTTTTGCTATAATAGCTTTACCAAGTTTAATACTATGTGATTCTCTTGGTTGAATACTAGACATTAAATGAAAAATGTGTTTCATAACGGTTACGATTTTTAAAGTTACTTTTATAAAACCTAATCATAGAGTAATTTGAATAATTACATCTAGAGGTTTTATTTAGGACAAAGTTACAGCTGTGGAGTATGCAAAAGAGAGCAGTTTCCCAAAGGAAAGTGGTTACTTTTAGGAAAGTTTGTATATTTGCTATGATGAAAACAATTGAATATGAAACACTTCCAACTAAGGATGAGTGTACTGGATCGCTCAAAAACGTTATTGATGCGATGTATGTTCTTAATGGAAAATGGAAACTGGCTTTGATTCTTTGCCTTGTGCAATCATCAAAGCGTTTTAACGAGATTCAGAGGGAAATTAGAGGTATTTCCCCTAAAGTATTAGCAAATGAACTGAAAGATCTGGAACTAAATTATCTTGTCACACGTAAGGTGTATTCAACTACTCCAGTTAGCATAATTTATGAAGCGACCGAGTACAGTCGAACCTTAAAAAATGTGCTAGGTGAGCTAAGTGCTTGGGGTGAACAACATAGAATGAAAATTAAAGGGAAATAATATCAATTAAACCTCGCCCGAAACACTAATGAGCCGACTCCACTTTTACTCTTTAATAATTTACAGAAGGATTGTAGGGACTAACTGGAGAATGGATGAGACTTATGTGAAAAAATACAAAGTGGAGGATATAAAACGGTTTAGGGTTTAAAAGTTTCGAATCCACAAGACAAACATTGAGTGGGATTGAAATTATAAACATATATATAATTAATCCCCTGGGCAAACTATGTTCAAATCATTCTGTAAGTCGGCAGCGCAATTTTAGAATGCTAAAATATTTTGGTGGTAAACAAACAGATGCGACAGGTTCTCTTTTTTATATTTTATTGGTCTCAGATTGGGGGTTAAAACCCTGCAATTTATTGCAGTACTTTAGTAATGCGAAAAAATCTTTATCTTTAGATTATGAGTACAGATATAAGAAAAGGTTCGCATACAGTAAGCAGATTGACATGTCATGTTGTTTGGGTTACTAAGTATAGATTTAAAGTTTTAAAAGGCGATGTTCAAAAGCGTTGTCGTGAACTTTTAATACAAATATTTGAAGCGGAAGGGATTGAAATTTTAAAAGGAGTTGTGAGTTCAGATCATATGCATATAGAATATGTGCGAAAGCAGAATGTCAGCACAATTTTAAAAAGTTTGAAAGGAAGAACGTCAAAAAAGCTTCAGATGGAATTTCCAGAACTTCAAGCCCGTTATTTGGGGCAGTATTTTTTGGCAAGTGGCTATGGAGTTTGGAGCACAGGAAATATCACTGATGAAATGGTAAATGATTATCTAGAACATCACAGAAGAAAAGAAGGAGATGATAATTCAAATTTCATTCTTGAATGAAATAGAAAGAGGGACTTTCAGTCCCTTGTAAAACAAACTTCTGCACGAGTGGTTTAGTTTAACATATATTGGTCTATTAAACTGATTTTTCCAGTCTCAGCAATAGATTGTAGTCAAATTTAATTATAAATTCTTTCTAAGCTTTTTGGGGTCTACTATTTCCATGTATTTTTTATCTTAATTGCTTTATAAAAAATGATCAGGTAAAATTTAGTTATCAGGAATTCAATTATCCCCAGGAGATTAATTTCAGTATAGAGCTTGTCTAAACTTAATTCAAAACCATGTTCAAACATCAAGGTAGCAAAAGGAATTTAGGGCATAATCTTAAGATTGCTTCTTTATTATCCTTTGTCGCAGGAATAGTAAATGTGGCTGGTTTTTTAGCTGTTCAGAGGCTAACGACAAATGTAACGGGACATTTTGCTTTTTTTGTAGATGAAGTTTTTAAACTTAACTTTAAACAGGGAGGTGTTTATTTTTTATACATTTTTTTCTTTTTTCTGGGATCTTTTTTTTCAAGTTTGCTGGTAGAATTTCTTTTGCGTAAAAACGAAAAATATGTTTACGTAATTCCAACGGCTATCGAAAGTATGATCCTGCTATTTATAGGCCTTTTTGGAAAGAACTTAATACAGCAAAGCCCAGATTTTATAGCCTATTGTCTACTTTTTGCCATGGGGCTGCAAAATTCGCTGGTAACAAGAATTTCAAATGCTACCGTGAGAACTACTCATCTTACCGGGCTTTTTACGGATCTTGGAATTGAACTGTCGCAGTTGTTTTTTTATCGGGAATCTATTTTTAGAAAAAAACTGATTGTTTCCATAAAACTACGAACAACCATTATCGGCTTTTTCTTTACCGGAGGCATTATTGGAGGTATTTTTTACTCCAATATCGGATTGCAGGTTCTATTTATAGGAGTAGGGGTATTGCTATCGGGTTTGATCTATGACAGTGTAAAGTTTAGGATGGTGATGCTCAGGAGAAAGTACAGGCGTACTCTATAAATACTGGCCCTGACGGATCATTTTATGGACAAGTGGTCGATACTGACAATTTTACAATGAGCAATAGATTTCTCTGTCCTTTGTTTTTATATAACTCCCGTCTCTTCTGGTTAAAATTAAAACATTCGTAATAGCTTTACATTTGACTATTTTTCATTATAGAACGATCATAATTGTAATTTGTTAACTGTATTGAGAGTTTTCAGTTCTATAAGAATTATCATTTTTTCAATCATATTTAAGATTAAATTATATTAAATAATATATAAGCGTCTTTAAAATAGATGCTTATGTTTATTTGTGCAATTTGAATAAGGATTACATTTGAAATACACGAAATTATAGGTAAAAAGAATTGATATGGCAGTGTTCAATTTAGAGGCAGTTGCATAAGAACCATTCTTTTAAACTCATCTTTAACATTTGGATAAGACAGATCAATTTGATCAGTAACTACAAAACCTTGTTTTTCGTAAAATTTTACTGCATCGCCACTTTTCATTGCTTTTAGCCATATAACTTTTTTATTTTCATTTGTGGCCAAATGCTCAACCATTTTAATGGTAGATTTTCCTAAGCCTTTTCCAGACGCTTCTTTTAGAAAATAGATTCTCTCAATTTCTAAATAGTTCGTATCTCTTGTTTTGTCTATAGCTTTATTGTTATTAAGTTTTAATATCCCCACAGGTAATTCCTCATGGTAAATGAGAAAAAATTGGGTATCATCTTCGTTCATTTCTGATAATATTTTTTCTTTTGTGAAATTAGTTTTCATATAGTTTTCACCATGATCAGTCCACAAATAGAGATAATGTTCAATATACGATTGATTGTATATTTTCAAAATCTGCGGGATATCACCCTCTGAGCAAATTTTATATCTAGGTTCTTTAATCATAGCAAATAAATATTTTTTTTTAAATGTTATTTTTGATTATTAATAAAAAGCATAAACAATAGTCATCATACTGGAAAAATTGGTCAGTCTGACCATAGTCTTTCAGTATAATTTGACCCCTGGTTTTAGAATGTGTTGACTACTGATATTCAATTTAAAGGGATCATCATAATTTAGAATTAATTCTAGTGTAAATTAATGTGAGTCAGACTCTATTTTGTGATTGTCTTATTTTGAAGTTTTATGAAATAGACAATAAATTTAGAATCGAATTTAGGTGGTCATTTCATTTTAACATATAATAGACAATTAAACTGATTTTTCCATCTAAACTCTGTAGTGCTTGTTTTTGCTGAGTTTTTAATTGTTAAAAGTAGCTTGTGCCGTGAATCTGTCACCAAAATTTTCGCTGCTTTTATAAATATTGAAAGTTTCAGAGTGGTTTAAATTTACGTTATAATTCTTAATGGTTTCAAGTGTAAAAATACAAATTTTTGACAAATAATGATAAAGAATTAAATTGTAATTGATTTAAATGGTATTACGCAATTTGAGATCATTTTATAGTGATCTTCTATGTCATTATATCAATTTCCGATGCAGAAACTAGCAACTCTGTGTTTTCAAGGTGCACAGATTTCAAGGTTCAAATGAGGTACAAATCTGAACATAGCATAACAAAATAAAAATAAATAAATTTTTTATCTATTATTTAAATTAAAGAATAGCTTTTGTTGATTTGTGGTAATGTGTTTTTTAAGAGCACATTAACCAATGTGGTTGAAGCAAAGTTGCATTTTTTTTAAATAATGATTTAAATTTTATCATTTAGAAGATTAATCTTTTGAAGCCTTTTTCGTTTTAGAATGTACAACAGGGAATGAACCTTATGAAACGGAGAAAGAGGATATGTGTTAAAGAAAATCTAATATAAACAAATCACCAAATAGTAGATTATTATTGTAAATATTCGAACAATTTGCTTTTCGATTGGCAAGACCAAGGATAATTCCTATCTTTATTAGGAATTAAATATCTTATTATTAATAATTTATAACTATAATGATTATGACTACATTTATTTCTACTGCCGTTGAGAAGCAGCAAAAAACATTAAAAATACTAGCATCAGTATTTTTACTATTGGCGTATATTATTGGCTTGGGTGCTTTAATAGGAACAATATATCTTATAGCAACACCAAGAGGTATTGGAGGATGGATTTTGCCAGTCTTTACTTTTTTATCGGGATTTATAGTATTCCTATTTTTATTCGCATTTTCAAAAATTATAGCGATTCTAATTGAAATCAGCAGCAAATGAAAAAAGAACTCATCAGTTTGCTATGTATCTTGATATTGGGTTCATGCAGCGATAAGAAAGGTAATGAAAATGAAACGGTAGATGTGGTTATGGTTGGAGGAGGGATCATGAGTGTAACTTTGGCTAATATGCTTAATGAACTTGATCCTAAGTTGACTATGGTGACTTATGAAAGATTGGATAGCGTTGGATTGGAAAGTTCATCAGCATGGAATAATGCTGGGACTGGGCATTCGGCACTTTGTGAACTGAACTATACTCCTGAATTAGCTGATGGTAGTATTGATACGCATAAAGCTGTAGAGATTAATGAATCATTTGAAGTATCAAAAGAATTTTGGTCTTATCTGGTTGCAGGCAAAAAGATAGGGCCTGCAAAGAGCTTCATCAATCCGACTCCACACATGAGTTTTGTTATAGGAGAAGCCAATGTAAAGTACCTCAGGAAAAGATATTTGGCACTACAGAAAGAACCTCTTTTTACAGGAATGGAATTTTCTGATGACCAAAAACAAATCAGGAATTGGATTCCTCTTGTGATGAATGGAAGAGATGCTTCGCAAAAAGTTGCTGCAACTAAAATTGATATCGGTACGGATGTTAATTATGGAGCACTTACGAGTGAATTAGCTACAAATCTTGTTAAGTCTGGAAAAATGAAACTTGAATTGAATCATGAGGTAACTGATTTTAAAAGGAATAGTGATGGTACCTGGAAGGTGTATACCAAAGACTTGAAAAACAATGTAACCAGGATAATTAATGCCCGCTTTGTTTTTATTGGTGCCGGAGGTGCTACATTACCATTGCTGGAAAAAACACATATTCCGGAAGCAAAAGGGTATGGTGGCTTTCCTGTAAGTGGGGAGTGGCTGGTTTGCAATAACCCAAAAATAATAGCTCAACATCAGGCCAAAGTGTATGGAAAAGCTTCAGTAGGTTCTCCTCCGATGTCAGTTCCGCATTTGGATACAAGAATCATTAACGGAAAAAAAGAGCTTCTTTTTGGTCCTTTTGCAGGATTCTCTTCTAAGTTCCTAAAAAATGGAACATGGGCTGATCTTCCTGAGTCTTTTAACTTTTATAATATCAGGCCAATGTTGGAAGCAGGTCTTGACAATGTTCCGCTAACCAAATATCTGGTAGAACAAGTAGTGCTGACACCTGAACAGCGATTGGCAGCTTTACGTGAATATTTTCCAAAGGCTAGAATGGAAGACTGGGATCTTAAGGTTGCAGGTCAAAGAGTTCAGGTAATAAAAATAGACCAAAGCACGCAAGGAGGGATCTTACAATTCGGTACGGAGGTTGTTACTGCATCAGATGGCAGTGTGGCAGCTTTACTTGGTGCATCACCAGGAGCTTCTACTTCGGTTTCCATAATGCTTAAGGTAATTGAAAAATGCTATAAGGAACAGTTGAAAACTCCACAATGGCAGACAAAAATTAAGGAAATGATTCCTTCTTATGGTCAAAATCTCTCAGGAAATATAGCTTTGGCTAACATAATAAGAAAAAATAATAGTGAGAAATTAGGGATAATTTGGAAAGAAATCCATAGAGATACCTTGAAGGTAGACGTTCCATGATTTATTTAGGTTCAAACTATATCAGTAAGGTTTATATAGATATTGTTTGAACCTGGTTTTTTCTCTTTGGTAAAATTATTTGAGCAACAAAAAATCTCTGCTTCCGGAAGAAACTTATATTTTTTTAAGTAATTATTTTAGTGCGTATTTGTTTAAACCAACGTCAACCAATAATAAATCTATCAGGAATACTAACGATGACTTTTCCAGTGAAATATTTCTATACTCACTCCTTCGGCAAAAAACTTCCAGAGAATTCCTGCGGATAATCCAAAAGAAGTAAGCTATGAAGAAGGTGTTTATGTTGGATAACGGGTTCCGTCGCATCTGGAGTTAAGTTTTACCTTTGCCTTTTTTTTAAATTCAAAAATTAATGAATATTAAAGGTTATTGTTATCCAAAATCTATTATTCTTCAGGCGGTATATTTCAAACTTAGGTTTTCGTTAAGTTACCGAGATGTTGAATAGATAATGAAAATTAGAGGAGTTCAAGTTGACCATGCATAACTATGTTTAAATCATTTTGTTCTTTAGTAGCATAACTTTATACTGCTAACACTTAATCATATTTTAATAAAATAGATGCGACAGAATCGTAATATTTATATATTCATCGCAGCTTAAATATCTTGTTCATAATAACCCATTTTTCGCCAGGCATTGTGTTGGGCAGTCCTTGTTGGTACTTCCACATCAGGTTTTCCCATTCCTGTACTTTTGGGTTGGCTGCATCCGCATTTGCTTTTTCTTCAAACGAAAAAATTTCTTCCGTTTCCATTATCATGAAAAGGCGGTTACCGGTCCTGTAAATTTCCATTTGAATGATGCCGGAATCTAAAATGCTTTTCTTTATTTCAGGCCAGACTTCCTGATGATAGTGTTCGTATTCAGCTATTAGGCTCACATCATCTATGAGGTCCAGAGCAAGGCAATATTTTTTCATTTTCAGATGTTTTGTTTTCTTTTATTTACTACAGCCCAATAAGATGTAAAACTTTTTTCTAAGTTATCATTATCAAGGCATTGTAGCGCTACTGTAATAGTATTTTCTAATCTTTCAACGTTCAGCAAGTTACAGCCCCACAATGCTTCATTACCTAAAATGTCACGGACAGTGTCAGCAATAGTATTTAAAGAGAATGCCTTGGCAAACAACTCAATAACAATAGGTTCATCATTTACAGGGAGTACTCTGCCTTTCCATTCCCCTTTGTAAAACCGAATAAGACAGGCAAACCCAAAGATTAAGCGCAATGGCAAAGTGTTGTATTTTTTCTGATAATCAAGAATCGTTGGCAATATCCTAACCCTGAATTTAGAAAGAGAATTTAAAGCGATACTGGAAAGCTGGTGGTGAATGAATGGATTTTTGAAACGGTCAAATACATCTTCAGAAAATGAATTTAAGTTTTCTTCAGGAAGATTTATGGTAGGGTTTATTTCTTGATAAACGGCATCGCGGATAAATTTTCCAACAAAATCGTTATCAATAGATTCTCTTACCGTTTCATTGCCATATAATAAAGATACCGGCACCATAAGCGTGTGGGCACCGTTAAGGATGCGAACCTTCCTTAGCCGGTAAGGCGCTATATCCTTAACTATAATGATATTGGCATCAATGGTATTAAAGGGTATACGTTCAAGTAAGGTTTCGTCTGCTTCTATCGCCCAAAAAAGGAAAACCTCTGATACAACCATCAAACGGTCTTCATAACCAGCTTCTTGTTGCAACGTTGCAGCTTCATCTTTTGGGTAGCCCGGAACGATACGGTCGACTAAGGTATTATGGAAAAAATTATGGTTATTGACCCACTCATGAAATTGATGCCCCAAGCTCCATAATGCCGCATAACGCAGCACAAGTTCCTTTAATTGGTCTGCATTATCTGTAATAAGCTCCAAAGGAAGTATCGTAAGCCCTTTACGGCTGTCGCCACCAAAATATAAAAATCTCTCGTAAAGCAGCGCTGCTACTTTTGCAGGGAAACTTTTATGCGGATATCCGATTAGTGTGGCATCGCTCTCGTTAAAGGCAATCCCTGCCTCGGTTGTATTAGATAGCAAGACAGACAGTTCCTCTTCTTTAGCAAGGTCTAAAAAGGCATCATAATCCTCATAAGGATTGATGGCTTTTTGTATACAGGATATTATATTTTTTTGTTGAATCTCTTTGCCCTGGCTTGTTCCTTTTGTAAAAAGTGTAAACAATCCTTGCTGATCCTGTAGCTGCTGTAAAGAGCCCCCGGCCCGCGCTTTTACTACCGCAACACCCGCATTAAAACCAGCTTCTGTATTTAGCTTATCTACGATATAATCAGCAAACCCCCTTAAAAAATTACCGTCGCCAAACTGGATTATCTTTATAGGAAGTTTTTGTGTGTATATTTCAGATCTTTGTAACAACTCCATATTTTATACTTCAAAATTATAAAAAGCTTGCGCATTTTTAAACCACACTAATTCCTGTTCCTTTGCCGGTAATTGGGCAATATAATCCTGTACGGTGCTTACAACATTACTATAACTTGCAGCAACATTGCAAACTGGCCAGTCTGACCCAAACATTAGCCTCTCTGCCGTGAAATTTTCAAATACTACATCGAGGCAGGGCTTAAGATCATCTGCTGTCCAGCTGTCCCAATGGGCTTCTGTTACCATACCTGATACCTTGCAAAAGACATTTTCTTCCTTGGCTAATTCTTTGATATCCGCTTTCCACTTTTTTATATTTCCGGTTTTGAAGTCCGGCTTGGCAATATGATCCAGCACAAAAGGTTGGCCGGGAAAATGATTAACAAGAGTAATGGCATCGGGCAGCTGATGATGGAACACGAGTATATCATAGGTATAGCCAAATTGTTTGAGCGCAGCAATCCCGCGCCGGAAGTCTTCTCTAAGCATGAAACCGGCTGCTTCTCCCTGCACCACGTGCCTGAAGCCTTTTAGTTTTTTTTCAGTTGAAAAATATGTAAGGCGTTCACTCACTTTTTCATCCAATAAATTTACCCAGCCCACTACGCCCTTAATAAAATTATTCTCTTCTGCCAGTGCCAAAAGAAATTTTGTTTCATCCTCCGTCTGGTCGGCCTGTACGGCAATACAGCCGGAAAAAAGGTTCTCCATTAAAAGCGGCTCTAAATCTCCCGGGAGGAAATCTTTCCTGATTTTATGCATGGAATCGTCTATCCAGGAATGTTTAACGGGATCGAATTTCCAAAAGTGCTGGTGTGAGTCTATTCTTTTGTGCATCATTACGGATTTAAATTTATCAAAGCCCTGTCTAAATGTACATAACCGCCATCTATAAATACAAACTGCCCTGTGGTGTGTGAGGAAAGGTCTGAGATAAGGAACAATGCCGTATTGCCAATTTCCTCCGGTTTTGTCATGCGCGATTCAAAGGGTATGCTTTTATTTATTTTTGCTAATGCGGCATCACCATCAGGTAGGGTTTTTAGCCAGTCATCATAGGCCGGTGTATAACTCTCTGCAATAATCAGGGCATTACTCCTTATTCCGTATTGTATAAGATCTACCGCCCATTCTCTTGTAAGTGCTAAAACGCCGCCTTTTGCTGCAGCATAGCCCGATGTGCCGCCCTGGCCGGTTAACGCAACCTTAGACCCTATATTGAGTATATTGCCTTTAGATTCTTTTAGATAAGGGAGCGCATATTTAGTCAATAAAAAATAGCTTGCCAGGTTAAGCTTGAGCGACTCCATAAACTCTTCATAAGTAGCGCTTAAGCCTACACCATCATTTACGCCTACATTATTGATAACTACATCTATACGCCCATATTTTTGAATAATTTCAGCAACAGCGGTTTCCATTTGTCGTGGGTCGGTTACATTGGTTTTACAAAACAAGGCATCTATACCACTTGCCTTAAATTTTTCAACATAAACATTTCCCCGCTCATTACGGTCTACTAATACCGGTATAGCGCCTTCCTCTGCAAGCATCCTTACCATAGTTTCTCCTATACTGCTTTCTTTTCCGGCTGAACCCGACACAACAACAACTTTATTTTTTAATCCTAAGTCCATATCAGCTTCTGTCTTTTTAATCTACGTCAATAATTATTTTAATCGCATTATTTTTAGGATCGATCCAGTCATTAAATTGTTCGATCATGCTCTCGAATGACCCCCTGTGTGTAATATATCTTTTGGGGTCAATAGTACCTGACCTAAGACTTTGAAGTACATAATCAAAATCCTGCCTTGTAGCGTTGCGGCTGCTCATTAGCGTTGATTCCCGTTTATGAAAATCAGGGTGGCTAAAAGCCAGTTCCTCTTTTTGAAGCCCCACCAGTACAAACCTGCCGCCATGTGCCATATAGTTAAATGCTGAATTCATTACATTACGGTTGCCGGTGGCATCAAAAATTACCGTGGGCATGTCTCCGTTAGTAAGGGCCGCAAGGCTCTCTATAACGTCTGCTTTGTATGGATTTATAAGTGCTTTTACACCAAGTTCTTCCCTACAAAAGTTAAGGCGGTGGTCATTAATATCCATAACGATTACCATTGCTCCGGCCTGCTGCGCAAACTGTACAAGGCCAATACCAATAGGACCGGCACCCATAACTAAAACAGTATCGTTTTTTGTAACGCCTGCGCGACGCACCGCATGTGCCGCTATTGCCAGTGGCTCTACCAGCGCAAGTTCATCATAATTGAGCCCCTCCCCATGAAGCAAATAGTCATCTTTTACGCAAACATACTCGGCCATACCACCATCAATATGCACCCCAAAGACCTGCATGTTTACACAGCAATTGGTCAGGCCATTCCTGCATGCTATGCACTTGCTGCAATTAAAGTAGGGTATAAAGGTTACTCTATCTCCCATATTAAAACCAAGAGCTTCACCCTCAATATATTCAGCTGCGAGTTCATGGCCTAAAACCCTGGGGTAATTAAAATAAGGTTGGGTTCCGCCATAAGCATGTATATCGGTGCCACATATCCCTATTTTTCTTATTTTTAACAAAGATTCGCCAGGTTTGCGTTGTGGCACCGGCTTTTGTTTAAGTAAAAATTCATGTGGCTTTTCACAAACAATATATTTCATAGTTTTATTTTCTGAGCAAGTACCCCTTCATTGGGATAACTGTATATTAAGAGCATTGATAATTTAATTTATTTACCGTATTAGACACCTATACTACAAATTAATGCCAATTTAGCAGGGCAAAAATTTGTATTATTATCCAATCATTGCGGAATATTATCCCATGGTCATCCTTTATGTATATTTAAATGTATATTTACTTAAAAAATCGTTATCGTTGAAGCCGCACCACCTTGCTATAGCTACAGATTCTACAAAATCATTTTCTGCAAAATGTGAAGTTTTGCCCGATATTAATAACTGGTGGCACTACCACGATGAACTGGAGCTCATTTACTTTAAGAATGGAAGTGGGACACAATTTGTAGGCGACAACATAAGCAGTTTTAAAAATGGTGATATTGTGCTCGTTGGAAGTAATTTACCGCACTACTGGCAGTACAGTGAACAATTTAAGGATGCAGCAATTGAAGTGTATGTTGTGCATTTTAATAAAGATTTTTGGGGCAAGGATTTCCTTAATTTGCCTGAGAACCTGGAGCTTGCAAAAGTTATAGAGCAATCCAGACAAGGAATACAGATAAAGGAAAGTTCTAATGCCTACTTAATAGAATCTATAATCAGGATTGTTGAAAATCAGGGGACAAAGAAAATCCTGAGTCTCATAGAGGTTCTTTTGGAAATAGGTAAATGTACCGATTGCAAATACCTGGTATCTCTTGGTTTTAAAGCATATTTTCAGGAATCTGAACGCGACAGGATACAGAACATCTACAATTATACCCTAAAAAATTACAAAGAACAAATAAGCCTTGAAACAATAGCGAAGATTGCCAAGATGAGCAGGACTTCCTTTTGTAAGTTCTTTAAGCTCCGTACAGGTAAAACCTATTCCGTTTTTTTAAACGAGATCCGGATAGGGAATGCCTGCAAGCTGCTTATTGAAAAAAAGATGACCGTTAAGGAAATTTGTTTTGAAAGCGGTTTCCAAAATTTTTCAAGTTTTCACAAATGCTTTAAAGATATTACCGGGCAAACACCTTTAAGTTATCAAAAGTCGTACAAGTAAATGGTAAAACAGTTTACTTTTCCATAATTAATTGGACAATCTAACTATTTAAACCCAAATTATGCGATATTAGGATTCAGAGGAATACAAAAAAAAGTTTTACACCGAACCTGATGATGGTCTAATTTCCAGATGGGGATAGAGGAAATGTTGTTTGTCTTAAATAGTTAAAAAAAGAGTTTGAAAGATTTTACTTTGTTTTTTAGTAAATTAATGTTAAAAATCTAATTTTTATAGAAATTACTTTAGTTAATTGGGATTTTGGTTAGTTTTGTACACAACAATTGCCGATATATTGGTATTTTCACATGCAAAACAAAAACACTGATATTCATTTATGGAGCCAAATTAAAAAAGGAGATCCTCATGCTTATCATAAATTATATGATCGCTATGCAGATGTGCTTTTTTCTTTTGGAATTCAGTATACAAATGATGAAGCTTTAGTTCAGGATGCCATTCATGATGTTTTTGTAGAATTGTATCGCTACCGCAAAACTATTGCAGACGAAGTAATTATTAAATCGTACTTGTTCAGATCTCTTCAGAATGATATTTTCAAAAAACTAAAATCTCAAACCAAGATAGTTCGTCTTGATGCCGTTTCAGAAGGTGCTTATAAAACGGGATCAACAGAGGAGGAACTTATTCACGACGAAACTATTTTTATCAAACATGCTAATTTAGCATTAGCATTAACTTCCCTAAGCAAAAAACAGCGTCATGCTTTGCAGCTTCGATTTACAGAAGATCAATCTTATGATGAAATTTCTGCTACTTTAGAAATTAGTCTGGAATCTTGCAGAACCTTAATTTACAGGGCTTTGAAGGAACTTAGAAAGAAACTTTAAAAAAATATTAAAAAAACATTAAATTTTTTGTCTATGTTTTTACTTTTTTATTCTCTTAGTAAATAGAGAATCTAAAAAGAAAATTATTTTGTACCCAAATTTCAAAATTTTATCAAAAGAAGCCAAAGTAAACCTAAAAGGAAGACTTGAAAATAGTCTGGCTTTCGAAAAACATCGCGCCAGGCGAAAAAGGCTTCGCACACTTTCGTGGAGTATGGCTGCCATACTTTGCATTTGTCTAGGCATTACGGTTGTTTTTGAAAAGCAGCATGAAAAAGCAATTAGCCCAATTGAGCAATTTGCAAACGGAACTAATACGCAAACGATTCTTGAAAAAAGTGGAGAAGTTAGATTGGTGCTTGCAGGACAGGAAACCATTACTATTGCAGACAGCAGTACTATTGCTTACAATACATCAGGAAGTAAAATTCAGGTTAACAATAAACAAATTGATCAAAAAAACTCTCTTGAACCACAATACAATACGGTGTTGGTGCCATACGGAAAAAGAGCACATTTAAGTTTAGCCGATGGAACCTTGGTCTGGCTGAATTCAGGATCAAAATTAATTTATCCAACGGCCTTTAATACAAAAAGCAGAGAAGTATTCCTTGAAGGAGAAGGTATTTTTGATGTAGCTCATAATGCAGCAAAACCATTTTTTGTAAGAGCTGCCAATAATTACAGTGTTCGTGTATTGGGAACTTTATTTAATGTGAGTTGTTACACTGCCGATGCTAAAGTTTCAACGGCCTTATTGCGCGGAAAAGTACAGGTTGCCTATGCTAAGAAAGGTTTTTTTAACAGAGACACTTTGCAAGCTGTTCTTAAACCGGGAATGATTGCAGCTTTAGACAAAAAAAGCCAGACTATTAAAACTACGGTTCAGGATGTCGAACCATTATTCTCGTGGAGAAAAGGATATTATGAGTTTTCGCAGCAAAAACTTCCGTTAGTTTTAGAAAAACTAACAAGATATTATAACGTCACTTTTGTTGTCAATAATCAAAAAAATCAAGACGAGACCTATTCTGGAGCTTTCAAATTAAATGATGATCTGGACAAAGTCGTTAAAACATTAGAAGCAACTACAGGTTTTGAGTTTGTGTATGATGCTGCGACCAGAAAAATAACTATTAACTAATATAAATTAACTAAAAATTACGGATTTGCCTATGATGAGATAAAACATGACAGAATAAACCAGGAAAACTAACCAAAAAAAAAACCAAAAGATGCTCGAACATCTCTTGGCTTATGTAAAATTTTTAATTGCGAGTGCAATTATTGAAATAACTAAAACAAAATTATGAATAATAATCATGATATAGGCTTTCTATTGCCTAAAAAAATCATCAACCTTACTTTTATTTTATTTATGAGAGTATTCATTTTGGTTCTCTATTTAGGATTAACCAGTATCTACGCAAATGTTGCCAAAGCACAAAATGAGATCTCAGTAAAGGTTCAGGGTGTCTCGCTGCAAAGTCTTTTTACGACTATTCAGCAAAAAAGTGATTTTGTATTTTTTTATAATGATGATTTAATGTCGTCTACTAAAAAAGTAAGTATTAATCAGTACGGAACTGTTGAGCAAATCCTTAACACCGCTTTGTCTAATACCGGATTGGCTTATACTATTATTGATAAACAGATAGTTATCAAAAAATATAATCATAAAACTTCACTAAGTGAACTGGAACCGTATGAGGTTAAAGGAACTGTAACTGATAAAAAAGGAAATCGTTTAGTAGGGGTAAATGTCTTATTGGTTGGTACCCAAATTTGGGATATTACCCGAGAAAAAGGAGATTATAGAATTGAAGTAGTTGCTACAGATTCGCTTAGATTTTCTTATTTAGGTTATAAAACGAAGACACTGGCAGTCAATAATAAAAAATTGATAAACGTAGTTTTAGAGCCTCAGATAGAAGTATTGAAAGATTTAGTTGTTATTGCTTCAAACGGTTATACTGATATTCCTAAAGAAAGAGTTACTGGTGCTTTTGAAGTGATGGGAGCCAAAGAACTGGCAGAAGTTCCTACTGTAGATATTGCCTCAAGAATTGAAGGAAAAATGGCAGGTGTAAAAGTAGACCCCAGAACAGGTTCTATTTCAGTAAGAGGAACCAATAACTACGGTGGTACAGGTAGTCCGCTAATTGTAATTGATGGTTTTCCACAGTCTGAAAATGATTTTAAATTTAGCAGAAGAAGTGTACCCGGATCTTCTATCTTAAGTTATCTTAATCCGGATGATGTAGAGAGTATCACAGTGTTGAAAGATGCTGCTGCGGCCTCTATCTGGGGATCTCGTGCTGCTAATGGTGTAGTTGTAATAGTTACAAAGAAGGGAAAAAAAGGAGATCCAACGATCAATTTTAGCACCACCACTACAATAGGAGAAAGAATGGATTTAGGGAAACTTCGTGTAATGAATAGTTCTCAATATATTGATTATGAGAAAGACTTAGTATCCGGTGGATTTATTGTCGATAATATTAATAACACTATTGATTCTGGTGGAGCTAAAAATCCCAGTGCGGCTCAGGAAATTATATTCCAACAACAGAGAGGAACAATTTCTATGGCACAAAGAGATCAGTTATTAACGCAGTTGGGACAAAATAATAATCTAGATCAAATTAACAGATACTTGTTAAGAAATTCAGTAACTACACAATACGATTTATCTGTTACCGGAGGTTCTGATAAAAGTAGTTATTATCTGTCTTTAGGATACAATAAAGATGAAGCTGCTATGAGAGGCAACGAATCAAAATCATACAATATTACTTTAAATAACTCTTTTCAGCTTAAAAGTTTTTTAAAATTAAATACAGGTATGAATTATGTTTCCAGTACTTTTCAGGAAAATAATACTGTTAATGAAGCATTATCTAATGTATCAAGTACTGCGTTACGACCTTATGATATGATTGCAGATGAAAGCGGAAACGGTATAGATCGTTATATTATTTTTCGACCAGAAGTAGCACAAGGATTCGAGAAAAAAGGATACTTACCGTGGACTTACAATTACTTAGATCAGTTAAACTATTCGAATGTAATTACAAAAGGAGCAAATTTAAGATTAAACGCCAGTTTAACAGCTACAGTAAACAGTTGGTTGAACTTTGAAGCTTCAGGTATGTATACTTCCATTGGAAACAAAACCAGAACATTAAACGAAGCCGATAGTTATTTCTCCAGAAATATGATCAATGAAGCTACTTCTATAAGTACAGCCGGTAAATTGGTCTATGGTATTCCCGTAGGAGCTTATTTGAACAATACAATAAGTAGTAATGATTCGCAAAGTATGCGTTTTCAAATGAATATTAATAAAAATTTCAACGAAAACAATGGCGTTCACTTTTTGGCAGGTTCAGAAATCAGAGAAGAACGCAGAGAAGCATCAAGCCAGAGATATTATGGTTATAATACTGATACAAACTCCTCTCAATCTGTAAATCCTACCACTTATTATACTACTATTTATGGATGGCAGACATTTATAGGAACTGCCGATAACAGTATTAGTAAATACAGAGACCGCTATTTATCGTATTACGGATTAGGATCTTATGATTATATGAACAAATATCATGCTTCAGGAAGTGTACGTTTTGATGATTATAATTTACTGGGAGCTTCCAGAAAAAACCGTGCTTTGCCATTATGGTCTGTAGGTGGTAAATGGGATATTAATAAAGAATTTTTCTTAAGAGATATTAGCTGGTTAAACAATTTGTCGGGCAGAATTACTTATGGTAAAGCAGGAAGCGCTCCTTCTGGCGGTTTTGGAAGCAATAGTGCTATTATTAGCGTTGGAACGGTTGATTTTAATACACAATTACCAGTTGCTTCTATTTCGTTACCGGAGAATCCTGAGATCAAATGGGAAACCACTGCAACTCTTAACTATGGTTTAGATTATGCTCTTTTTGATAATCGTTTACACGGAAGTGTTGATCTTTATTATAAAAAATCTAAAGATATTTTGGCAAATGTACCTTATAATCCAACATATGGCTGGTCTTATTTAAATTACAATACAGCTTCGCTGAAAGGGCATGGTCTTGATTTAAGTATTGGCGGACTGATCGTAAACAAAGCTTTTAAATGGAACAGTAATTTCAATTTTTCGTATAATACGAATGAGGTTACAGACACTCGTTATAACCTTACTACAACAAATCAATATTTAGCAGGATCAGCAATGTTAGGTCAAACTATCGGTTACGTTTATGCTTACAAATGGGCTGGTTTAGATGCTACAGGTCAATCAACTGTTGCTAAAAAAGATGGTACCATTATCAACTCTACTCAGGGTATCGCATTAATTGATAAAGATGATTTAAAATATATGGGTACTTCTATTGCTCCTTATTTTGGCGGACTCATGAATAGTTTCTCCTATAGTAATTTTACATTAGGTGTTCAGGTTAGTTATTACATGGGTAGCGTATTTAGAAATCCGGTATTGCAAAACTATCCTACTTATGTGGGTGTACAAGGTGGTGCTGTTGCAAAAGATGAACTGATCGCTGATCGCTGGCGAGCAGCCGGAGACGAAACAACTACAAATGTTCCCGGCTTAAGCAACATTAGTTACAATAGTGTGAATCGTTTTCAAATGGCAGACATCAATGTATTGCCGGCAGATAACATTCGATTACAGCAAATTTCTTTAAGCTATAACGTTCCGTCAAATTTTTTAGACAGAACATTTATCAAGTCATTGAGTTTCAATTTTGCAGCGAGAAATTTAGGGTTATTATGGGTTAAGAATGATTTAGGTATTGATCCGCAATACTTGTCAACCAACAACTATAATACACTTGCTCCTCAGCGCAATTATACTTTACAATTTAATTGCAGTTTTTAATTTTAAAAAACAGACTTATGAAATTTCTAAAATTCACACTATATATTTTCCTGCCTTTACTTTTATTAAACTCTTGTAGAGATTATGTCGAAGTAGAACCGGTTGGAAACAACAGAGTCTTAAAATATACTTCTGATTACAGAGGTTTGGCAAACAATTATTCTGCGATGGGTTCCTTTGGCGGAGTTCATTTGCTTGCCAGTGCAGACATAGAATTTCCTACAACTTATCAAAATGGAGTTTCTACCATTTGGGGAAATAGTTATACCTGGCAGGAAACCATATACAATCCTTCTCAGGGAGATGCAGACTGGAATGGCTTGTATTTGTGTATTTATTACAGCAATGTTATAATTGATGGAGTAATGAGCAGTCAGGGCGGGACAGATGCTGAGAAAAAAGAAATTTATGCCGAAGCTTTTGTACATAGAGCATTTGCTTATTTGCAGTTAGTCAATGTTTACGGACCACAATTTGATCCTGCTTCTGATAATTCGGCAAAAGCAGTTCCGTTGTTAGTAAAACCGGACTTATTTTCTTCTTTAGAAAGAAGTACAGTTGGGCAGGTTTACGATCAGATTCTTTCGGATTTGCAAAGCGCTCTTGCAGGTGATATTCAGGATACCCCTTCGTTTAATTTACTTCCTTCAAAAAGAGCCGTTTATGCATTACTTGCCAGAACCTATCTTTATATGGGGAATTATCAATTAAGTCTTGACAATGCTCAAAAAGCACTTGCGATACAAAATGGTTTAATTGATCTAAAAACGTTTGCAACAGGTTATAGTTATCCGGTTTTAATACAGAATCCGGAGATTATATTTTCTAAAACCTTATTAAACACCTATAACGGAGCTCCTTTGGCTCCTGAACTGTTAAATAGTTTTGAAAGTAATGACCTGCGCTACAATTACTACACAATTGCGGGAACTAGTTTTTTTCCAAAGTATACAGGCAGAGGATTTGGTATAAACACTTACAGTTATACTAACGGAATTAACATTGGGGTATCAGTTCCTGAAATGTATTTGATTTCTGCCGAATGTTATGCCAGATTAGGCGATACACAAAAAGCAGTTGATAATTTGAACATACTGCGGGCAAAACGATATAAAACAGATACGGTTTATCAATTATCTGCCTCAACCAGTAAAGAAGCTTTAAATCTGGCACTTGTTGAAAGACAAAAAGAATTAATAGGCAGAGGATTCCGTTGGTTCGATCAGCGCAGACTGAATTTAGATCCTGCTTTTCAAAAAACATATACCAGAGTTTTCAAAACCGTGACGTATACACTGGCGCCAAATAGTGATGGATATGTATTCCCGATTAATCAAAATTATATCGATTTAAACCCGGAATTGGGTAAATAAAAACAACACCAATGTTAAAAAAAATATTAAATATCAAATTTTTGGTACTGGCTTTTTACGCCATTACCTTACAAGTTAGAAGTCAGGAAACAAAGTTGAGATTATCCGGAATGGTCGATGTGCCCATTCCGGGGTCAACTCTAAACATGACTTATGATGCAAAAGGAGGACCATTGGAAAGCATCAGAGAGATTAACGGATGTGTCTATGTTTTTAATGATTACCAATGGGAAATCGAAGACCTTAAAATGAAAAAAAACGGGGCTGTCTGGAATGTAGAATATACCGTTCCAAAAAACTGCGCATTTATGGCTTTCAAGTTCTATGGCAATACAAATAATGGTTTGGTTACTGACACCGGACAAGACACCGGATATCTTTTAGTTGTTTTTAAAGAGCCAAAAGTAAAAATGCCGGGAGCTGATTTGGCTTGGGCCACTTTTAGAAATAAGGATTTCAATACACAATTTGGCGGTTATTTTAAAGATTTTACTATCGCCGGAGATGCCACGGAATATTGGTTGAAAAAAGAAGTAGCAGATCATGGTGAAAATTTTCCCAAATTTATTGATACCTACATTAAAGTTTTAAAGGTTCAGAAACCGGAAAAATTTGACGAGTTAGGACATCGTTTTTTAGGTGATTTTGTTACGAAAATAAATGGTCAGCCAGAAGAAGTATATGCTAAAGTTCAAAATTTATATCTGTATGAACTGAAAGATAAAGTTAAAGCAGATTCAATCGAAACGGTGATTCAAAAACTATTTCCTAAAGGAACATTTTTGCGATTTAAAGCCTATCAAAAAATCAATCAAATCCGTAATTCGGAAGACAGAAATAAAGTAGTGAATCAGTTTTTGGCTGATTTTCCAAATGATGCAACAGTTCAGGCTTCTCAAAAGTATTTGTATGATAACATTTCTAAGATGCTGTTCGCGTATTATTTTGAAACAAAGGATTACCAGTCTATTTTGAAGTTACTTCCAACAATGAATTTTGCATCGATAAATGACTGTTATCATCAGGATATTTCGAAAGCATTGTATATTAAATCTGTAGAACCTGCTGTTATAGAAACTATGGCTGTGCCAATGATCAGATTAATGCAGGAGAAAGTAAACGATATGTCGTATATGCAAGGTATTTACTGGTCACCAAATCAGGCTACAGAAAATGCCAAAACGCAATTAAACAATGAGTTGGTAATCCAGATTCGTATGTTTAGTATGCTAAATAAATACAAGGAAGTTCTGGAGTGTTTTGAATTATTGCCGGCTGAAAAACGTTATGAAAAAGCAAGTATCAACGATATTCATATAACTGCTTTAGAAGCGTTGAACAAACCTGTAATCGAAGTTTTAAAAAATGCTGCAAGAGCCAATGCTTTATCAGAAAAAGCGACAGCAAAACTAAAAGATTGGTATCTTAAAGAAGGCAAAAAAGAAGCTGATTTTCCTGCTTTTCTAGAACAATTAAAAAAAGAAAATAATTCTGAAGAACAAATTGTTTTGATGACTCCTGTAAAAGCTCCGGCAATTGATGTACTAACAACGGACGGTAAGCCAAAACAATTGGTTTTAGACAGTGGAAAAATCATCGTAATCGATTTTTGGGCAACCTGGTGCGGACCTTGTAAAAAAGCGTTTCCTGCTATGCAGCAATTAGTGAATAACTACAAAGACGATAAAAACGTTGAATTCTATTTTATAAGTACACAAGAAAATAAAGAAGGCTATAAAAAAGAAGCTATAGCCTATTTAAAAGAAAAAGGATATAAGTTAGATGCTTATTTTGATCTTGTAAAAAAAGATGGTGGAACCAATAATGCTTCGTTTTCAAATTATGCGAAAATTTTTAAATCAAGCGGTATTCCGAGAAAAGTAGTGATCAAAAACGGTCAAATTCGCTTTACATCAGAAGGTTTTTCAGGAAATCCGGGTCAGTTGGTTGATGAATTGACAGGAGTTATTAATGCTTTAAAAAATGAAAAATAGATTTTCAAAAGCCAATAGTGTTATGAAAAAAACAATTATACTGTGTATACTCGGTTTGAGTATACACAGTTTATCTGCACAGAAAAAAGCTGTCGATGAGTCTGCTTATCAAACATGGCAACGAATTAACAGCAAATCTTTATCTTATAATGGAAAATGGATGTCGTATAGCACGGTTTTTCAGGATGAAGAAAAAGAAAACAAAAAGCAAGTTATTATTCAGGAAACTCCAAAAGGAAAACGCTTGGTATTGGACAATGTGAGCGATCTGAAATTCATCGGAAAAAAAGACTGGATTCAATACAGTAAAAATGACACTACACTTTTACAAAACTTGAAATCAGGCTTAAAAAGAGTATGGAAATCCAAACATTATACGAACATTCTTGAAGGTACTGATATTTTATATTATACACGTCCGGAAGATGTAAAAGGAACATTCTTTCTACAGCGTTTGGTTTGTTATAATCTAGAGACAAACGATAGTTCATTTGTAAATAACATCAAATCGTTTCGATTTTTAAAAAATAAAATGATTTTTTATCTTCAGATAGAAAAAAATCAGACATTCCTGAAATACGGATTTCCAGGCGGAAAACAACAAATAGTTTATAACGGAAAAGCAGCAGACTTTGGAGATTTTCAATTAAATGCTAAAGAAGACGGTGGTAGTTTTACACTTCGCACCAATGAAAATTCAGAATTTAATATGCTGTATTATTTTAGTTTGAAAACCAATTCAGTGAAACCTGTTTTCAATTATGATGATATTTCGATAAGTGATCCTGCTTATTCTATTTCAAAAGTAGCTTACGGACTCAATGAAAACACGAATCTCATTCCGTTAATGCTTAACGAGAAAAAACGCTCTGAAAATTTGCAAATCCCAAGATCGGAAATTGAAATCTGGAAATCAGGCCAGGGTACGATGGAACGCAGACAGGAATTACTTAGAAATTCAAAAATAGCGCCAAGCGAACAGAAATATTTTTATGATATTAAAAACAGAAAATGCATTAAACTGGCTGCTACCGGCGAATATGATCAGTTAATGGTGCCGGAATCAGATAATTTTAAAGGTGTTTTTGCCATAGATAAAAAGCCATATGCAATCGAGGTAGACTGGACATTTAACGAGCGAATTGATTTGTTCTGGATTGATGTCACAACCGGAAAATCAAAAAAAATAATCGAAGGAACTACTGCAAATCCTATTTGGAATCCTCAAGGAACTTTTGCTGTTTTTTATGATGACAAACAGAAATCCTGGATGGTTTTTGACAGCGCTGAAAATGAGTTGCAGTTTAAAAACATAAGCAAGCAAATTCCTTTTACTATTTTTAATGATGCCGTAGATATGGCGTCTATGAATACCGCTTACGGAATAGCAGGCTGGTTAAACGACGGAAACACGGTTGTACTTTACGATCAGTTTGATATGTGGGCCATAGATTTAACGAATCAAAAACCAGCATACGCAATCACACAAGGCTATGGAAGAAAAAATAAAGTGGTTTTAAGATTGGGTGAAGTAACTTACGGTGGAGATTTAACCAACAGAAAAATAATAACTTTTGTTGGTTTTGATACAGAACATAAATCAAAAGGAATTTACAAATTGAGCAATAATACTGTTACTAAAGTGTTTGCTAATCCTGATTATGATGTAAAAATAGAAGTAACATCAGCAGATAATTCGAGCGTTTTATTTTCAAAAGAAAGCTATACCGTTTTTAGCGATCTTTGGTGGGCAACCTCAAATTTCGGACCCCAACAGCGACTTACAGATATCAATCCGCAGCAAAAAGAATATGCGTGGGGAACCTCAAAATTAGTGATCTGGAAAGCTTTTAACGGAAAAGAAAATCAAGGTAATCTATATCTTCCTGACAATTATGATCCTAAAAAAACATATCCTGTACTAGTTCATTTTTACGAAAAACATACCGAAGAATTGAACCAATATCAATTGCCGGAGACCAGCACTTCTAATATTAATATTCCGTCATATGTAAGCAGAGGGTATATCGTTTTTCAGCCAGATGTACATTATACCTATGGCGATCCCGGAAACAGTATCTATAATGATGTTATCAGCGGAGTGGAGTATTTAATAACACAGGGAATCACGGAGAAAGGGAAAATTGGCATTCAGGGACATAGTTTTGGAGGTTACGAAACTTCATTTTTGCTTACCAAATCAGATATTTTCAGCTGTGCAATTGTGGGTTCAGGTGTGAGTAATTTTACAGCAAATTATCCTGTTATGAGATCTAATGGGCTTTCGACAATGTTTAAATACGAAGTAGATCAGTACCGTATGAGCAGTTCATTATATGATAATTTAGAAGGTTATATCAAAAATTCGCCGTTGTTTTCTGCGAAAAACATCAAAACTCCAACACTTATTTTTCATAATGATGGTGATCGTGCTGTACCTTATCAGGAAGGGCAGTCTTTGTTTTTTGCACTTCGACGTTTAGGAAAACAAGCGTGGCTGGTCAATTACAAAAAAGAAGGACATACGCTGGATCAGGCCAGTAACAGAAAAGACTGGACAATCAAAATGCAGCAGTATTTTGATTACTACTTAAAAGGTGCAGAACGCCCAAACTGGATGTAATTATTTTTTAACACATAGAAACATAGTATTTGTATTCTTTAAAAAGGCGTTTCACTTTATTTGAAAACACAGAGTTGGCTATGTGAATTGATGTTAGTGAAATACCCTTTTCAGCAGCTTTTAACTATGTTTCTATGTGCTTAAATGAGACTGTTATTTAAAGATTTCTTAAGAAGTCTTCAAATCGATAGCAGGTAATTCTTATACTATTTTTTAAGTTTATTTTTCAAAAACAAAATAACAAATCAATCAAAAAAAAAGAACATTAACGATCAACAACATGAAAGTAAAATTATTTCTTGCGCATTTTATGATACTGGGTTTAACGCAGGTTTCAGCGCAATTTAAAACCACAATTCCGTTACGGAAAGATGTTGTACACGGGACTTTAAGCAACGGAATGCAATATTTTATTATGCATAATGAATGGCCAAAAGACAGGGCAGATTTTTATTTTGTTCAGAATGTAGGGGCCATTTTAGAAGATGATAATCAAAACGGACTGGCGCATTTTCTAGAACATATGGCTTTTAACGGAACAGAGCATTTTAAAGGAAAAAGCATGATAAATATGCTGGCGAAAGACGGCGTAACTTTTGGGCGCGATATTAATGCATATACGGCTCACGATGAGACTGTTTATAATATTAATAATGTTCCTGTAAAGAACCAGGTTTTACTTGATTCCTGTTTATACATTTTACACGACTGGTCTGGATTTTTATCTTTGAAAGATACTGAAATTGATGCCGAAAGAGGCGTGATACACGAAGAATGGCGTACGAGAAAAAATGCTGATTTAAGAATTCAATCACAGTTAGAACCCGTTATTTATAATGAAGGAAAATATGCCAAAAGAGATGTTTTAGGAGATATGAATATTATTGATAATTTCAAATACAAACAATTAAGGGATTATTATAAAAAATGGTATTTACCAAATCATCAGGCAGTTGTAATTGTGGGAGATATTGATGTTGCCAAAATGGAACAGCAAATTAAAACAATAATGGGCTCGATTCTAATGCCATCAAACTCGGCAGAGCGTACCTACGAAACGATTCCTGATAACGATAATTTATTGTACAAACTCGCTGTAGATAAAGAAGCACAGAAAACCACAATTGCATTAAACTTTAAAAAGAACAAACCACTTGTTCAGGATGAGACGACTTTTGAAAATAGTATTGTACAACAATTGGCACTGCAAATGATGAACAATCGTTTTAGAGAATATATAGTAAACAACGAAACCGCTTTATTATCGGCAGGAGTTGGTAATTCTGATGTAACCCGATTGACTTCTTTTTTTACTTTAAATGTAATTCCGAAAAACGGACAACTATTAGAAGGTTTTAAACAAGGTTATACCGAATATCAGCGCGCGATTCAAAATGGTTTTACTAAAGAAGAATTAGATCGTGTAAAAGAAAATATGCGTACCAGTTATGAAAATCAATTAAAAAACAAAGATAAAATTGGCAACTCAAATTGGGCACAGCAACTTCAGGGCTACTTTCTGGAAGCTTCGCCGGTAATGAGTTTAGAAGATGAATTTGAGTTTGTAAAAAACACACTGGCGAAAGTGGGTGTCAATCAGGTAAATAAAGTATTCAGAGCATTTCCAACAGAAAAAAATCAGATTTTAACCGTTTCAGGACCAGATAAAGAAGAAATTAAATATCCATCAGAGTTTGATTATAAAATGGTTATCAAAAGCGTAAACCAGGAAAAGTTAGCGCCCTATACAGAAACGATTAACAAGGCTGACTTAATTACAGAAAAGTTATCTGTTAAACCAATTCTTAAGAAATTTGAAGTTAAAGGAATAAAAGAAGCCAAAGGATATGTTTTGGCCAACGGTGCCAAAGTAATTATTTATCCAACCACTCTGGCGCAGGATCAGGTTTTGTTTTCGGCATTTAGTCCGGGTGGAATGTCGTTAGTTTCTGAAGCCGATTTACCTTCTTCTCAAATTGCAACTGCTTTGGCAAAAAGTTCTGGTTTAGGCGATTTTAAAAGTACAGATTTACAAAAGCAACTTTCAGGAAAAACAGTAAAGCTGAGTCCGTTTATTAATGAACATTACGAAGGTTTTAACGGAAGCACGATCAAAAAAGATCTTGAAACCTTAATGCAGCTTACTTATCTTTATTTCTTGCATCCACGATTCGATGCACAATCATATAAAAGAATCATTGATTATTATCAAAATTCATTAGAGAATGTAAGCGAAAACAACAATAAGATATATGGCGATACTATCGCCTTATTAGATACCAATCATAGTAAGCGGACATTTTTGTTGAGCAAAGAAAATCTTCAGTATTTGAAACTTGATACTGCCTCAAAAATATTCAAGGAGCGTATTACTAATGCAGCTGATTTTACTTTTGTTTTTGTTGGAAATGTCAGCGAAAACGACATTGAAACCATTAATAAATATCTTGGAAATGTATCCGGAAAAAATATCCAGGAAAAATTTATCGATCATAAAACCGGAATGGCAAATGGTACTGCAAAAGAAAAACTGGTAAGAGAAATGAATGTTCCTAAAACCAGTATTTACGCGCATCTTGAAAACAAACAGGTTAGTTTTTCAGATAAAAAACAAATCATGGCATATATGCTGTCTCAATTATTAGACAAGCGTTATTTAGAAAAAATAAGGGAAGATGAAGGTGGAAGTTACGGCGTGCAGGTGAGTAGTTCTTTATCTAAAAGTCCAACACCACAATTTTCTTTAGAGGTAAGTTTTGATTGTAATCCGGATAAAGATGCTAAACTGCTTCAGATTGTTTATGATGAACTAAATACTATTACGAAAGAAGATGTAGACGCAAAAAATCTATCCGATATCAAACAGGATTTGATCAAAAGCAATCAACAGAATATTAAGTCAAACTCGTATTGGTTGAGCATCATTACAGATCAGTCAAAAACAGGCGATCATTTTGTGAGCAGTACTGCTTATGAGAATTTGATTAAAAGTATTTCGGTAAAAGATATAAAGCAATATGCAAACGAAGTTTTAAAGAATGCCAATAGAGTAGAAGTAATTATGCAACCAAAAACGAATACCCCTCAAACTAAATAAAGGTTGAAAACAAAATATAGGAACGGCAATTCTTCAGGTTAATTTTAATAGTCTCTTTGATAAATTTTGAATTAGTAAGTATTTTAGCAAGGACTAAAAAGAGCTGTTTGCCGACAGCTCTTTTCAATTAAAATTATCCTTTCTTTTTGCTTTTATATTCTGGTTCACCTTTGACTATTCCGGGCTCCTTCCACTGCTGTGCTGGGTTATTTTATGAATTTGTACTAGATGATGTAGTTTGAAATCTAAACTTATAAAACCAATTCAAATGCCGGGAAAAATAAACGATAATATAAGAAACATCAGGGAACTTAAAGACTACACCCAGGAATATATGGCCTTGAGACTTAATATTACCCAAGCGGGCTATAGTAAAATTGAAAAAGGTACCATAACACTGAGTTGCGATAAATTAGAAGAGATCGTCTCTATATTTGAAATGGATCTCATTAATCTTATAGAGTTTGAAAGCAGTCTGTACCTTAAGAGCAATTCTATGAACTCCAAGGCGTCTGAGCAGAGTGATCTTTCTAATATAAAGATGCTCTACAGCGATAAAATTGCACTGCTGGAGAAACTGCTGGATAAAACGGATAGAGAACTTAAAAAGTATAGGGAAAAATATGGCTGTCTTTAAATATTGGCTTTTGGAGAGTTTTTTCAGTAATATGGGTGATGGTGGAAAGATAGAAGAATTGTAGTGCCACTATTGTTTGAAATATTTATAAACAACCGCAGCTTTAAGATTAAAAGGGTTATGCTTTATGGTTTAAAAACATTATTCTTAATTATTACTATGAGTTATATTTTACATCCGCGACAATAGCTATATAATGCCAAATTGCCGTATTATTGTAAAGTCAGGGCTTCACTTTTTTTATAGTGCTGAAAAAATTTTGGCGATTTGCCAGTTTTAAATTTGGTAACAGAAGTTAATAATATGATTAATTCTATCATTAACCCTAATTCGGATTTGGTTCTAATAGTCATTGCTGTTGCCTACGGATACTATATTATCATAATAAAAAAGAAAAAAAGGTAAGTTCTGTAAAATACTTACAACTTTATAAAACAGATAGAAGCATAAAATGGAAGATTATGTTTTTATGGACAGCCGTCTTGTATTTCATACAAGGCGGTTTTTTTATGGTATGCCGTTCTTACTTTAATACTTACTGCCCGCATAAATGCCATAATCTTGGCAAGTGCTCTTAAATCGCCTTTTAATTTTTAATGTTCAGGCGTGAATTTAAAAGCTTTGCAGAGTTGTTATATAAATTTGGTACTCAAGATGATGCGCAACAGCCTTTGGCTTACATACTATTTATTGTTCGCTTGCATAACTATGGAAAATGCAATGAAAAAAAACTTAACCTATTTATTCTATAGATGTAATTTTCAAAAATAAAAGTATTGAAAGATCTTTTGTCGGTAAAATATTTTTTACTAGTTAATTTCAAGTTTATAACCTTTGCTGCGTACAACAACAATGTTGATATTTGGATCAGATTCAAGTTTTTTCCTAAGCTTAGATATAAACATATCTAAACTACGGCCTACAATTACACCATCATCTTCCCATATCTCTTTTTGTAAGCGGTTTCTTTCTACTGTTTTGTTTGGAGAGGAAGCGAAAATAAGCAATACCCGTGTTTCTGTTGCGGTCAGATCTATTGTATTTCCATTTATAATGAGCTTTCGACTATTTGCATCAAACAACACTGATCCTAAAGAATAAGTATCAGTGTTTTGATTATCAGGTATTTCTTTTCGTGACTTAAAAGATTTTATAAAAATAAAACCGATGAATGCTAAAATGGACAGACTTCCCAGAAGATATTTGCTGTCTGCTGTAATTATTTCTGTCGGTTTGAATTTAATGTTAATCATGTAGCAGGCTTTGGGCTGTCTTCTTCCTATACAGGCTACAATATCATCTTTTTCATTTTTGGATATAACATATCCATAAGCAACACTAGAGTTACCACAATTCAGAACCTTAACGATAAAACAACTTGCGAACGGCTCTTTGACTAATAAACGACTTGTAATATTTACCAATGAATCTGGTTGAAAGCTAAAATCATTCTCAAACCTAATCTGATATTCATTTTCTGAAATTTTTTTCACAGGGAGTACTCTTGATGTACTGTCGCCTGATTGTAAAAGCAATTCATGTCCGATTTTTCGAAGTAAAATTTCTCTTCTAGCAAAGTCAAAGCCGTCACTATCTTCCGTACGGAAGGCTGCGTAGATAATAGCAGAAAACAAGATAAATGTCAATACAAATAGATATTTATTTTTTCCGGAGATCAGATTTCGACTAAGAAGCATATTGTCAATGATTTATTTACAAAGTTTACATTTTTATTTACAATTTTTATCTCTCAAGCCGAAATATATCAAAGTAATTTTGTTACAAACTTTAAAAAGAAGGTAAACTATGTTATTAATTAAAGCTGTAAAAAGTATGAAAAAAATCATTTATGTGCTAGTCTTATTCTTGGTTGTAGTAAGTGGGTTGGTATTTGCTAATCGTGAAATTAAAAATGAAATTTCTAAAAAGTCAGTAGTCAAAAACCTTTCTAATATTGAAAAGAAAGATGTACTGAAAAAATGGGAGGCTACTCCTGATGGCATAATGTTTAAAAAATGGGAAGCATCTCCCGCAGGTAAAAAAGTGTATGCTAGTGAAGCTAAAATAAGAAAACCTATTAAAGATTATGTCAATATGAAGGGAGTTGTAACCTCTCTTTCTCTTCCGTCAGGATCAAGATTAGGTTTTGGAATTATGGTAAAGATTAATAGTGATGATTATATACTTAGTTTTGGATTGGAAAAGTCTGGCAGCAATGAATTTCAGAAGTTAAAAAGCTTGAAAGTTAACGACACAATAATTATAAAAAGCCATAGTGTATCCCACGCGCCCAAGTATTTATATCCAATTATATCTGGCGACTATGTAGAACGAGATAGTAAGATAATTTATAAACGTGCACCTCGCAAAGGGGGTTGCTGAGTAAATAATTGCAAACTTTTGTTAGGTTATATACGAGCTGGCAGTAATTTTAATAAACATTAACTAATATTTAAATGAGTTTACGAACATTTATATTCTTAATTGGATTTTTATTTCTCAATTCTTGCAAGAAAAGTGATGAGAAAATTGAATGGATTTTTGTGGAAGGCGGAACTTTTGAACAAGGCAAAAACCAGATTGTTGTAAGTCCGAAGGGCGACTCTATAAAAGGATTTACTAGTCCGCATAGAGTAGTTAAACTTGATGATTTTTACATTGGTAAATATGAAGTAACGGTTAAACAATTTAAAGAATTTTGTGAAGAAACAGGCAGAAAAATGCCTGATCCACCTATTGAAAATGCATATGGTATTAAAGTTTATTACAAGTGGATAAACGAAAATCCGATGCTTGCAACTTGGGACGAAGCAAATGAATTTGCAAAATGGGCAGGAGGAAGACTTCCAACAGAAGCAGAATGGGAATACGCGGCTAAAGGTGGAATGAAAACAAAAAAATATAATTATAGCGGCAGTAATAATCCAATTGAAGTTGGCTGGGTTAAAGAAAACTCAAACAGCACATTTCATAAAGTAGGACTTCTTAAACCGAATGAGCTTGGTATATATGATATGACTGGGAATGTTGGCGAATGGGTTTTTGATTGGTATAACCCCGAAAAGGATAGCTTGGTTAATAAAAGAAACCCTCAAGGATCTATAGAAGGACAGTATAAAATTTCAAAAGGTGTCAGTTGGTTTTACGAAACACAAGACGAGAGTGGAAGACCATTAGAATATGGAATTCATGCCAGAAGTAAGATATCAATCACCAAAAGGGACACGAAATGATGGGTTCGGATTTAGAATTGCAAAAAATAAATAGAAATCTGTTCATTATAGAGGGACTCACCAATGTTTAGACTTATCTGAACAGCAATCAATAATTGCAGATATGTGCAGGATTGTAGCAGCTTATAAATAAGTGGGAAGACATGATACATATTTACGCAGGTTTTATTGAAGCTTATCCTATAATTTGATTTTGTATAAAAAAAACTGCTGAACTTATCGGGTTCAGCAGTTTCATGTTGTAATTGATTCTGCAAAGACTATTGATTATTTTTTAACCACTCTAAACGTCTTTGATCTGGAAGGTGCGTAATTTTAAAATCTTCGAAAGTAGCCGTAAAGCCTTTTCCATCAGGACTTGCAGCCATCATGCCCACTTGTACTGTTTTGAATTCCGGAAAATAAACGGTATTGGTCATCGTATAATTAACCCCATCAATAGAATAAAAAATCTCCAGTGCATCTAGTCGGCGTACGGCCTTCATCCATACATTTTTAGGTTTTTCTTTTAAGCCAAGAACACTCCACGAGCTTTTATTGATAGTATGAACAGTACTAATATTATAGATTCCGTCTACATATTCTACACCCGTTTTTACGTAATTGTTTTCATCTATTCGGAGCATAAGGCACACCTGATCGAATCTGGTCTTATAAACACCGCTCATTTTTACAACAACTTCAAACTCGCCGCTTCTCTCCGTATATAGAAAAGGTCCGTCGTAAACTGTAAATCCGTAGTGGCTTTTGTTCCAGTAATCAGATTGAGCCGTAACCTGCATAGTAAGTTTATTGTCTTTTATTTCCCATTCTGCTGGTTCATTGAGCCAGTTCATAGCAGTTAGTTTTTGGGCATTTCCTTTTATAGCCATAATGCATATACATATTAAAACTAAGTGAATTCTCTTCATGATTTCTTAAATTTGAATTTTATTAATAATTTACAAAGAATGTAATTTGAGTTTTTTACAGCAATGGTTATATATAACCATTTTTAAACCCACTTTAATCTTCTTTCTATTAACTTAGCAGTGTATATCATTAATCATAGTTATGAATCCGATCTCGAACTTAGAAGACAGATTTTCTTTTGAATCTATTGACAGTTCCGAAAAACGCAATGAAGCATTAAATGAGGCAATTGTAATGATGGAGGCCTACGTAAAACTTGATAATTCAGTAGCTGTACTATCAGATTTAGCAAGTAATAAAAGTTATGTTTTTGCCGGTGATTTTGGTAGTTTTTTTGATATTCACACTTCTGGATTTACAACAATTGATTCTATTTGGGAAGATGATATTTATCAGCGCATTCATCCCGATGATCTTTTTCAAAGGCACCTTTTGGAACTGGAGTTTTTTAATTTTTTAAAGACAATAGCTCCCGAAGAAAGATTAAATTATGCTACAAAATGCAGAATTAGAAGCCTGAATAAAAATAAGGAATATCAGTATATTTTGCATCGCAGTTTTTATATGAAGAACAGCTCAGAAGGAGGATTGTGGCTTGCTGTTTGCCTGTATAATTATTTATTCGAAAAAGGAACTGGGGTGAATGGTATAGAAGGAAAAATCATCAATACGAAAATAGGAAAGATTTTTCATATAGATACTTATGAAAATTGTGTTGATCTTTTGACTTCTCGTGAAAAAGAAATTTTAGTATTAATTGGTAAAGGTATTATCAGTAAGGAAATTGCAGATAACCTAAATATCAGCATTAATACTGTAAATAGGCACCGACAAAATATTCTGGAAAAACTAAATGTAAGTAATTCTATTGAAGCGGTAAGAACAGCAGAGGCTTTAAATTTGTTGTAAAAATGTTACCTTAAAAAGTGCTGTGTTTCATTATGTTATTTCAGATTGTTATAAAATAGTATTGCATTGCATTGGGAGTAATGGTGTATACATTATAGGCAGAATTATGCAAGGCTTAGATCAATCGGATATTTAGAATTGTTACCTAATTTGGAGTGATCAGCATTATCAATTGTATTTAATATTATTTTTTAGGAGCTTTTCCCATTATACGTTCCAATCTTTTGTGCCCAGCCCCGGCACAAAAGGATTTCTACTGCTATCGGGGCTAATAGGGCTGCTGAAGGAGCCCGGTTCTTTAGACTAATAAAAATAAGAAGGTTATCGTCAATTGTCTTCAATTGGCGCCATTTGGCTTGTTTGTGACCTCAGATGTACAAATTTCAAACCATTTTATGTAAGATTTAAAGAAATTGGCTTACTCTGAAGCGTGTTTGTAAGATAATTATGCTGTGTTTTGAATCTATGAATCTTAATTTGACTGAAAGTGCTATAAGTTTGACTCCAAAATTGGGCTCCCAAGCATTATTAAGCGCACTAATGGTTTTGTATTTATTTTCTAGCCACTTTCTAAAAGCTTCTTGAGAAGAAGGACTATAATATTCCTTTGCTTCGGGTTAATCATCTAATTTCTAGACTATTACATTAGGATTGTTACCATAACGCTCACCTAATTTTGTAATTATTTTTTTAGAAAAATTTCTCCAAACCGGATTGCTTAATGATTGTTGTGCTCTGGTTCCATGTTCTGCACGCTGATAATCAGATCCCATGGCATAAATTTCCGGATATTTAATTCCCAACCAAACAGGCGAAATAGCAGTGGGAGTGCCTAAAATAACTTTTAATTTATACTTAGCTGCCAGGGTAATAACCTCATCTAGCCATTCGAATTTATAATCACCTTCTTGAGGTTCCATATCTATCCATGCAAATTCAGCGATGTGGATAAATTCAAAGCCAATCTTTGAAATATTGCTAATATCCCGTTCCCAGTCATTTTTATTTCAATGCTCTGGATAATAATAAATTCCCATGGACATTAGATTTTCCTTCGGAAAGAAACGATGAGAATCTTGAGCCTTAACAACTATAGTTAATAAGACAAACAAAAGCGATATATAAATTTTATTTTTCATGTGTTTTTTACTGATACTATGATTAAGAATTAATTACCCTGAAGGATTAATTTTTAATCATGGATGCTATTTTATTTTATATAAAAAGAATCTTAATTAGTTTATTTTCATTTCAATTATTTTGCTTAATGTTTTTTGTCTATTTTAATGTAATGGTTTGTAGGTGCCCATCATAATTGACAACTTGCCCTCTGGCATCATATGAAAAAGCTTTACGATTTTCTTTACTTATTGCTATAATAACAAATTTTCTATTCTTCAACATTCCTTTAAATTCTCCTTTACGTTCGCCAATAGTTAAGACACCATTTGTTTCATTATAACTGATTGGTATGCTGGAATGAAATCCTTTTTCATAATTATAATTTACACCTTCGTCTTCATATAAATTGAAACTTCCATTTTTGCCCTTATAAACATATAGAAGAATAGTATCTGCTGGTTTTTCATCGGTATATTGTATTTCAGGTCCAACAGGGATAATGGCTCCTTCAGGAATAAATAATGGAATGCGATCGTATGGCGCATCTACGGATAAAGTTTGTCCCCCCTTAATATAGTTGCCTGTATTAAAATCATACCAGTTAATTCCGGCAGGAAAATACACATCTCTTTTACGAATACCATAATTATAAACGGGGCAAACCATAAAATTTGGACCAAACATAAATTGATCATTACTATTGACAACTTTTTTATCATTAGAAAAATCCATAATTAAAGGACGCATAATAGTATAATCGTCAAAATGAGTCATACCTGCCATGGTATAGATATAAGGCATTAATCTATAGCGCAAATTGTCATAAAACAAAATAGATTCATACGCAGGATGACCTTTTGGGGCTATGTTCCAAGGTTCACGATAAGGAAATTGTCCGTGCGATCTGTATAATGGTGCAAATACACCAAATTGATGCCAACGTGTATTCAATTCTCTCCATTCTTTGTTGTCTGAATTTTCTATTCCATTTTTATCATATTCCTTTTGAGCATCTACATAACGATCTTCGACACAGAATCCACCAATGTCCATAGTCCAATATGGAATACCACTAATTGCAAAGTTTAAACCTGCTGAAATTTGTGCTTTCAAATCTTCCCAGCGTGTTGCAATATCACCACTCCATGTTGCTGTTGAATAACGTTGTAATCCAGCAAAACCTGATCTGGTTAATAGAAACACTCGCTTATTGGGTTCTACACTGCGTTGTCCATCATAAATAGCTTCAGCATTCATTAAAGCATAGGTGTTGAAATATTCTGTAGCTGGGCCTAGAGCTGTTGGCCCTTGCAATGCTTTGCGGTAATCCATATCTGTACAATCCAGTACATTTGGCTCACTGGCATCCATCCACCAGGCATCAACTCCCGTTGGATATAAATTTTCATAAATTTGTTTCCAAAATAGTTTTCTGGCACCGCTTGAGTAAGCGTCATAAAAGGAACCTACATAGCCTGGACCAACCCAATCACGAACATTATCTTTTATGGCTTGTTGGTACATCCATCCTTTTTGGTCAAATTCTTTGAAATGTTCAGTAGTCTTATAAAATTTAGGCCATACCGAAATCATCATTTTACCATTCATCGCGTGGATAGAATCTACCATCGCTTTTGGATCAGGAAAACGTTTTGGGTCAAATTTATGGCTTCCCCAAGCATCTTCCTCCCAGTAATTCCAATCCAATACAATATTATCTATAGGAATCTTACGTTCTCTGAATTCTTTAAAATTACTTAAAATTTCGTCTTCGGTTTTATACCTCTCGCGACTTTGCCAATAACCCATTGCCCATTTTGGCATAATTTGAGCTTTTCCGGTCAAGTTACGGTATCCTTTAACTATTTGATCCATAGAATTGCCGTGAACAAAATAATAATCTATTTTTTTATTCATTTCGCTCCACCAAACCTGATTACTTTTTTCTTCAACGAGTTGAGGGGTTCTTACTCGTAATCCGCAGTATGATGTACCTCCATTTGGTTTCCATTCTATTCGCAAAGGAACTCGTTTTCCGGCTTCTAAATTCATTGAAAATTTGTAGCTGTTAGGATTCCAGGCAGTTCTCCAACGCTCTGGAACTACTAATTGATTGTTCAAATACACTTTAACATAACCTGAATAATACAACGTAAATTTGTATTCTCCATTCTGAGGCGCTTCAATATCACCTTCATAAGTAACGTCAGCATTTTTTAAAGGAAAATTTGCTGGCAAATTTTTAAAACTTTTAACGTCTTCAAAAAAAATAGAGGCTTCTTTGCGAACTAGTTCTATTTTCCCGTTATCAGGCGTAACATAGGTACCGGTTAAATTATTAGGTTCACCATTTTTATCGTATAATTTAAATACTGCATTTAATTGTTCATAAGGACGACTATCCCCAAAACGGCTTAAGGAATAACTATCCCATAAAAGACCATAGTTTTTATTGGAAATAATAAATGGTACAGAAACTTTAGTATTGTACTGAAATAATTCTTCGCTTTTATCTTTGTAATTAAAGTCGTCTGATTGATGCTGCCCTAAGCCATAAAAAGCTTCATCTTTTGGTGATTCAAAAATTTGGCGAACTGCATATCCTTTAGTCCCTTCAACTTCCACTGGACTGAATGTTTTACCACCTCCAGCTCTTTCAGACAAAATAAGTTTTCCGGTTTTATCTTTAAACTTAATACCTCCATCTTTTGGGGAAATCATTACATTTAAAGTTTTAGTAACTAATTTAATAGAGTCTTTTTCATTAGAAACTTTAAAAGAAACATTGTCCTTATGAGGCACAATAATTAAACTGGAATCTTTTGAGAATTTATTTTCTGGTGTTGCAGACACGTGAATCAAATCGTTTCCTAAAACCTCTAAACGTACTTTGCCTAATTGGTGCTCTTTACCATGGCTTATGGTTACAATTATACCATTATCAGTCTTTTGGTAATGTTTAGTAGCACAAGATGCGAATACCAATCCAGTAATTAAGCTTAAACATATTTTATTTCCTTTCATAGGTGTTTTTTTTATTGTTTATATGTAATTCGATATCTTCCATTGGAATTTATGACCAATTTCTTTTACGATTATTTCATATAATTATTCAGTTGATTTTTAAATTTATTTTGTGGCTTATAAGATTGTTTTTTTAATAAAATGACTTCTGAGAATTTTTATAAAATTAGCTTTATTTGTTTTAATGTGTTAAAAGTGAATAGTTTAGAATAAATATAATTGTCAATTTCTTAATGAAGGATAAAAACTAATTGTCCAATCTATAAAACTGTTGCAAAACTACTCTTAGAACTATTTTTTTATAATTAATATTGAATGAAAGCCAATACTACTTATAGTTTTGCAAGATTAAAAAAGAGTATATCATTTTCATCAATATCAAAATTTGAGAATATACTGAAAAAGTAAAAAGAAGGGCATAACTCATAAATACAAATGCTTTGATTTTTTCACTAAAATAGTTTAAGATTAAAAATTGAGTTCTTTATTGATTAACAGCATAATTTCTATTTGTCATAATCTATTTCAATAAGAAAGAGAATACTGCGGTGTAAAAGTATCAATTAAGAAAAAATTAAAGTGGATGGAAATGTATTCTATATTGGATTTGAATGTGTTATTTTAGCATAGATATGTAATATGGGGCTCAAATATTAGGAATCTGGCCATTGAACAAAAGTAGTATGTATTAGTCAGAACTCAATGAATTTTATTGGCACTAAATTTGGTTCTGTCGCACCTGGGAATAATTTTTATATTTCGAATTTTAAACCCTAATCCATTTTGTATTCGCCACTTGATAAAACGATAATCCTGTTCAATAATATTATTGAGATATTTAAACTGTCTTGAGAAAGAATCAGATGATTGAACTTTAAATCATTCTGTAAATTGGTGAGCTAACTTTTAAATTACTTAAACTCTTATATTTGATTCTGACAGACAGAACCCCGCTACTTGTATTTATCAATTTAAATTATTGACTGTAAGTTATTACAAAGTTTTTCAGAGTTATTACAAATTAGCATTATTGCTCTTTGATATAGTTTTATTTTATTATAAAATTGCATTGAATTTAAAGACAATAACTACCTTAAATTAGAACTTTTTTCGCTAAAAAAATTAGTTTGGGAATGAAATACAAAAATATATTACTAGTCAACGATATAAATGATGATGCAGAGACTTTTGTATTAGTACTGAATGCAATTAATCATAAAATTATATCATCAGTAGAAGGTAGCCCACTTGAAGCTCTAAAAAAGCTTAAGGATTCAAAATTATCACCCGATATAATTTTCTTGGATTATAACATGCCACATCTTGATGGAACTGTATTCCTTAAATTACTTCGAGATATTAAAGGTCTAAAAAGAATTCCAGTTGTACTTTATTCTCGAAATTCAGGACATATGCTACGGGAAGCGATGACCAAATTCAAGAAAGTGCAGTTTTTGAAGAAGCGTGCGAACTTTAGAAAGCTTTTTAAGTCCCTACAAAAGATAATTCTACCTGAAAAATCTGAAAAAAAAAGTATAATGAGTTGAAACTACTGTTTCTAACTTCTTGTGTTGGCGGGCGTTCCCCTCGTGAGAAGTAAAGTTATTAAAATTGATTAGAAATAAAGAAAGTATTATCTTGTCATAAAAAATGACACAGCCATAAGATGAAGTCCAATATTCATCAGCTGGAGTATGTTCTCCATATGGTTTAAAATATTTTGTTCCTGTTTGGCTATAATACCTGTAAAATGGACTAAGTGAAAATGCTTGTGTCAACTTCACCGGAATTTCAAGATCGGAGGTATGTGCTTTTAAGCTCCAATCATCAGTATAATATCTGTAATAAGTTCTAATTATTACATTATCTCCGAAAAAATAACTGGCTCTGATTTCCAATGGAATTTTTAATCTGGTATCTGGCATTTTTTCCTGATGAACAGAACCGTCTGCAAAATAAACTCTGTGAAAAGGAAGGCTTAAATATCCGTTTTGGCTAACCTTAAATTATTTTGTTATAAAATATAATCTGATAATTTTTACTTCATTTACTTAAAGTAAAATGACTACTCCTAAATTTTTGTAACAAAAAAGTATGAACTTCAAACGTCATGTGCTAAAAATTGGTTGATTTACAAATTATCAAAATGCACGAACATTCTGTTCAACGGTTATTTGGTTACTAACCTTGATCTTTTCGTAAATTTCCAGTTCCCCCTGCAAAACCTTAATACTGATTGCGAATGAAAAATCTATCTCATTATCAAGATTTTTTTTCCGGGCCTTGTGCTCAATGACGGCAAAGGACAGTTGTTCTGGAAGTTGATTTGATTTTAAAATTGCCCAGTCTTTTTGTGTTGCACTATCCTGCCTTTTTAGTCCACGGATAGTTCTCCAAACAGGATTTGGCCAAATAGACCAAGTTATTGAATTGATATCTTGTGATATTTCAGTAGTTGGATTATTAATGTTTTTTAAAACGCGTGCCTTAAAAAATCGTACGATTCTCTAAGTTTTGAAGAATCCCAGCTTAGCCATTTTATAACTATAAAACTAAATTCTAAAAGTTAATGATGGATTGAACATATCAGTTATTTACTTTTTTAATTCGTTTTTAAACTTGATTCTCTTTCTATAATTTTAGTTTTGAGTTCTATTGTTCTGGGCTCAAATACTTTGTTTTCCTTTTTGCAAAGCATTTCTTCAAGTAACAATCTAAAAGCTAAAGTTCCCATTTCACAGCTTGGTTGATCAACGGTGCTCAATTTTGGGCTTATTACCTGAGACATAAACCAATTGCTAAAACCAATTACTGCTATTTGATTTGGAATTGGAATTCCTTTATCATTAAAATATGCCAAAATCCCTACAGCGACCAAATCCGTAATGGCAAAAATCCCGTCTACATCTGAATGCTCCTCGAGAATTTGTTTTGCAAATGTAATTCCCTCTTCAAAAGTGACATTCCTACAGGTGTATACTAGTTTAGAATCATACAAAATTCCGTTTTTTTCTAAAGCTTTTTTATACCCTAAAAAACGATCAATTGCATTTTGAGGGTTTTCAGGACCACGAACATGAGCAATTTTACGGCATCCTTTATCTATTAAATGCTGGACAGCTTCCATCGCAGCCTTTTGATCATTAATAATAACCTTTGAACTTGGAATCAATTTAGAGATTTTATCAAACTGTACAAAAGGAATTTTTTTTCGAATTATTTCCTTGATATGGTCATCATTATTAGACTCATTGGAAAGTGACATTAAAATACCGTCTACTCTTTTATTGATTAAAAGTGCTATTTGTTTTTTTTCTAATTCCAAGGATTCATTCGATTGAAGAATAATAACAAGATAACCATTTTTCTCGGCTTCGGCGAGGATACCCTTAATTACACTAGAAAAAAAATGATGAACTACTTCAGGAATAATTAAACCAATAGTCTTAGACTCTTTAGTCCTTAGATTTACAGCAAAACTATTGGGCCTGTAATTGAGTTTCTCTACCAATTCAAGGACTGATTTTCTAGTCTTTTCACTAACATCCGGATAGTTTTTTAATGCTTTTGAAACGGTAGTTATGGATATACCCAAAATTTTTGCAATTTCTTTTAAAGTAGTCTCTTTCATTTAACAAATATTATAAAAAAAATGTGAATAAAAAATCGAAAACGTTTTTGGTACTTCCGAAAACGTTTTCGTGTGAAATATATTTAAATATAATACTTTATAAAAATACATTTGATAAAAAATAACCAATACTTTACTAATTAAATAATTTTAAACCATGAAGAAAACCAACTTATTTTTGAAGAGACTAGGATTGATGATAGTCTTGTTACTATTCAATTTTTCATTTTCACAAAATGAAACTCCCACAGTAAGTGACACAATAAAAACAACAAAACTGGAGGATGTTGTTGTAACTGGAGTTGCAAATCCAAAAGCTAAAATCAAATCCAGTGTTTCGATTACAACTCTGAATGTTAAACAAATTGAACAATCAGCTCCAAGATCTACAGCTGAAATTTTTAGATCAATTCCTGGAATTCGTTCTGAATCATCTGGTGGAGAGGGAAACTCCAATATTTCAGTTCGCGGTGTACCTATCTCATCTGGGGGATCTAAATATTTACAAATTCAAGAAGACGGACTTCCTGTACTTTTATTTGGTGATATTGCATTTGCAACAGCCGATATTTTTACGAGATTTGATGGAAACGTTGCAAAAATTGAAGCTATTCGTGGAGGATCTGCTTCTACATTATCTTCTAACTCTCCAGGCGGAATCATTAACTTTATCAGTAAAACTGGAAAAACTGAAGGTGGAATGATTAGGACAAGCTTTGGCCTAGATTACAACAATTTCAGAACAGACGTTGATTATGGAGCAAAAATTGGAGAAGGGCTTTATTTTCACGTTGGTGGATTCTACAGAGCCGGAGAAGGTGTTAGAAAGACTGGTTTTACGTCTAATAATGGAGGGCAAGTAAAATTTAATATCACCAAAGAATTTGAGAATGGAAAAATAACTATTTATACTAAATTCCTGAACGACAGAACCGCAGCTTATATGCCAATGCCGGTTAAAGTTACAGGAACAAATAGCAACCCAAATTGGGGGAGCGTTGAGGGTTATAATGCTACAACAGGTGCTTTACAATCTATTTATTTAAATCATAATGTTGGGCTAGGTCCAGATGGAGAATTAAGAAGAGGAAATGTTGCAGATGGAATGAACCCTATTTCAAAATCCATTGGAATTAGTGCTTCATTTGATTTAGAAGGTAATTGGAAAATAAACGAAAATGGTCGTTTTTCATCTAATAGTGGAGGTTTTATTGCTCCATTTCCAGCAGAAGTTAGTTCAGCTGCCACAATTGCTGCTTCTTTTGGAGCGGGCTCCACACTAACTTTTGCCGATTCAGGAACATCGTTTAATAACCCAAATGGATTGGTATCCAAAATACACATGTTCGACGTGAAATTAAATAATTTAAATAATTTCATGAATGATCTACGAGTAACAAAAAAAATAGACAAGATAGGAATTACCTTAGGTTACTTCAAATCTATTCAAAACATTTCTATGTCATGGTTATGGAACTCTTATTTGCAAGAAGTTTCAGATAATAATCCTCGACTAATCAATGTATCAAATGCAACGGGAAATTTATTAACAGAAAATGGTCTGTATGCTTACGGAACTCCAGCATGGGGAAATTTAGCAAGAAATTATGATACGCAATACAATGTTTCAGCTCCTTATGTAAATGTATCATTTGATGCAACAGATAATTTATCTTTTGAAGGTGGTTTGCGTTATGACCTTGGTAAAGTTTCAGGATCTTTTGCTGGGGGAACATCAAGAACTTTTGACATTAACAACAACGGAACAATTTCAGTACCTGAACAAAACGTATTTGCCATAAACACAGCAAATGAAACTGCAGTTAACTATGATTATGATTATTTTTCTTATACTTTAGGTACCAATTATTTATTAACTTCAAGACAATCTTTATTTGTCAGATACAGCAAAGGTGCTGTAGCAAAAGCAGATCGTATATTGTTTTCAGAATTAGATTATTTAGATGGAAATAAGATTAATTCCTTAGATTTTTTGACACAAGCAGAATTAGGGTACAAATTAAAATTTCAAAAAGGGTATGCTTATGCAACGGCTTTTCATTCTAAAACTGATGAGCAAGGCGGATATGAAGCAACTTCAAACAGCATTATCAAAAATAATTATAAATCCTATGGATTAGAACTAGAATCGTCTTACAATGTTTATGATAATCTTAATCTAAGAGGAGCCTTAACGTACACAAAAGCGAAAATCACATCGGGTGACAACAATGGAAATGAACCCAGAAGACAACCAAAATTAATGTACAATTTGATGCCAACTTACAACTTTTCAGGAAATAAAAATACTTTGGGATTAAGTTTTATTGGTCAAACAAAAGCATTTTCTCAAGATTCAAATCAACTGTTAATGAATAGGTTTGTAATGGTAAACGGTTTTGTAGAAGTTGAAGTTACAAAAGGTTTGTTATTAAATATTTCAGGAAACAACTTATTCGACACCTTGGCAATTACTGAAGCTGAAGAAGGAAATATTACAGATAACACGGTGAATTATGTTAGAGCAAGACCAATGCCTGGAAGATCTGTATCTCTGGCATTGTCTTACAAATTTTAATAACTAGCTTCATAATGTTAGTTGGTTACCAATTCCTATACTTTTATAGTGTAGGAATTGTTTTCAACATTTAAAAATCACAAATATGACATTCTCTAAACCTAAACTTAGTTTTTGGCAAATTATCAATATGAATGTCGGATTTTTTGGCATCCAATATAGTTTTGGCTTGCAACAAAGTGCCGTAAACCCAATCTATGATTTTCTACATGCAAGTCCAGATCAAATTCCAATATTAAATTTAGCAGGACCACTAACAGGATTATTAATTCAACCTATAATTGGAGCAATGAGTGATAAAACCTGGCATCCAAAATGGGGACGAAGAAAACCTTATTTTTTCATTGGTGCTATAATTTGTAGTATTGCTCTTTTTCTTTTCCCATTCAGCAGTTCGTTATGGATGGCTGCAGGTTTACTTTGGATATTAGATGTTGGTAATAATACTGCTATGGAACCTTATCGTGCTTTTATTGCAGATAAACTTAGTGAAGAGCAACAACCAATAGGTTTTCAGTCACAAAGTTTTTTTACTGGTTTTGGTCAATTCTTGTCCTATATTTCATTATTTCTATTTCCAATAATATTTGTAGGTTACACAGGCCAACTACCAAACTGGATTTATGCTTCATTTTTTCTAGGAGCAGTACTTTCTATTTCATCCATTTGGTGGAGTATGAAAAAAACATCTGAAATTCCACCAACAGAGGAGGAGATTCTAAAAATGAAAACACAACCCTTGAACATTTTTTCACCATTTGCGGATACCTACAAAGCTGTTTTAGAAATGCCCAATGTAATGTGGAAACTCTTTTTAGTCTATTTATTTCAATGGTATGCTTTAATGTGCTTTTGGCAAAATAATTCAAAAAGCATTGCCTTATCCGTTTGGAACCTTACCCCTAAGGATAAAATTGGTTACGAAAAAGCAGTAGAATGGAATGGTTTAATAGGTGCTTTTGGATTTATTGTTACCTTTTCGGTTGCTTTTTACCTAGCTAAGTTAGCCAAGCGATACAGCCCTAAAATGGTTCATTTTGTTTGCCTTTTATTGGGAGCAATTTCTTTTTTCTTTTTCCCAATCATACAAAATCAATATTGGTTCTTTGTAGTAATTATTGGTTACGGAATAGCCTGGGCAAGCATGATGGGGATTCCTTATCTTATGGTTGTTTCTAATATCCCTAAAGAACGCTATGGAGTTTATATGGGCATTATCAATATGATGATTGTAATTCCAATGATTATTCAAAATCTATCGTTCGGATTTATATTAAAATATTTTTTAAATAATGATCCTTCTTTAGCGATAACTTTTGCAGGAGTATTATTACTGCTGGGCTCAATGAGTACATTATTAATTAAAGAAAAAAACACTAAAAGAGCATTATGATTTCTGACATCAATTACTTAAAAGCAATCGAATTGCTCCAAAATTGTTCTTCTACCGAAGGTTTTTTGGCAAGTGCACAAAATATTTCCAATTACAAAAGGGTTTGGGCTCGTGATGGCGTGATTTGCGGATTAGCAGCTTTGGCTTCTGGCGATACTAATTTGATTGCCACTTTCGAAAAAACATTGGAAACATTAGCTGAAAACCAATATTTTAACGGAACAATTCCTTCCAACGTAATGATCAATAATGATAGTAAAGAGGTCAGTTACGGCGGTTTGGCGGGAAGAGTCGATGCTGTAACCTGGTTTATTATAGGGATTTGTCAATATTCTTTTTATAAAAAAGATGACACTTTAATAAAAAAATTCGACAGAAATATTCAAAAATGTTTATTACTTCTGGAAGCTTGGGAATTCAACAACAAACATTTGTTGTATGTGCCTCTTTCTGGAAACTGGGCTGATGAATATATTACGGACGGCTATGTTTTATATGATCAATTATTGCGGATTTGGGCATTAAGAAGCTATAATTATTTTGTAAAAAGCGATTTAATTAGTTCTAAAATCGAAAAAATAACAGAGCAAATCGAAATTAATTTTACTCCAAATTCTATTGGAGAAAAATACCATGAACGAGCTTATAAAGAAGCAAATATCCAAGATTTTATGCCTTGTTCTTTTTCACCAGCAGGTTACAAAATACAATTTGACGCTTTTGCCAATTCTCTTGCTTTGATTTTAAATATTGGAGATCCAAATTTTCAAAACAGCATTTTGAAACACGCCACAAAACTCTCGTCTGAGAGACCTTTAAAATTAATTCCTGCTTTTTGGCCTCCAATTCTAGAGAAAGATTTAGATTGGAATCTGCTAAAAAACAATTGCAAATATGAGTTCAGGAATTATCCAAATGAGTTCCATAACGGAGGAAGCTGGTCAATGGTTAATGGTTTCTTCGGTTTAGCACTGTTAGCAAAAAACAAAAAAGAAGAAGCTACTTTGATACTAAATGCTATAAATAAAGCAAATGCTATAGGAAATTTTAGTTTCTATGAAAATTTCAACAGTGAAACAAAAACGCCAAATGGAGTCCCTTTTTGCGCATGGAGTGCAGCCGCAACAGTTACCCTACATCAAAGTATTCATACTAATTTTATTTTTTTAGTTTAAAATGAAAAAGACTATAGATATTATATGCGTCGGCGAAGTGCTAATCGACTTTATTGGTCACGAGACAAACACTTTGATAGAAAACACAAAAGATTACCACCGCTACTTAGGAGGTTCTCCAACAAATGTAGCCGTTAATGCTGCTAGATTAGGGCTAAAATCTACACTAGTGGCCACATGCGGGCAAGATGGTTTAGGAGAATATATTATTCAAAAATTAAAAAAATACAATGTAAATACTTTTCACGTTAGAAAATCCCAGACTAAACCTACTTCGGTAATTTTTGTTTCAAAATCAACAGGAACACCTGATTTTATTCCTTATAGACAATCAGATTACCGGATAAATCTCAATCAAATACCTGATACATTAATCGAGAAAGCTAAAATATTTCACACTACTTGTTTTGCTTTAAGCAAAAATCCAGCTCGGACTACAATTTTAGAAGGCGCTAAAAAAGCAAAAAAACTAGGATTGCAAACAAGTATAGATATCAATTTCTCAGAGATAATATGGCCGGATCGTAAAGAAGCTATTCAAGTTTTAAATGAATATTTATTGAATGATCCGCTAGTAAAAGTAAGTGAAGATGACTGTTATCGATTATTTGGAGAATCAAAATCAGAAAAATTTATTTTTGACTATTTTCATGCTTTAGGTGTATCAACTATTTGTCTAACCAAAGGGAAAGATGGCGTTCAACTGTCGGATACTAATTATGGAGTATTCTTTCAAGATGCTATTCCAATAAAAGAAATTAAAGATACAACTGGTGCTGGTGATGCGTTTTGGACTGGCTTTTTGTATGCCAAGCTTAATAATAAAAAAATCGATGAATGTATTAGTATTGCTCAAAAGTTAGCAAGTATAAAACTTCAAAACATTGGGAAATTACCGGATAATATTGATTTAAACAGTAGTTTGAAATAAGCAAAAGGTTGCCTGGATGTGCTAACTTGGCGAGGAGTTTTAGTTAAGGACAAAATCTTAACTTTATAGCATGATGCAAATTTAGGCAAAAAATGCAGACTCGTCAAGGGATTATAGGCCTTAGGGGTAGTGTTTTTACTTGTTTTCTCTATCCATTAAACTAAAACTACAAAGGTAACTTAAGAGTATCTCTAAAGCCCAAATAGATAATTGTTTTATAATCAAAAAAATCAGTGTAAATATTAATGTTAAAACTATTTTTCTAAAGGAAAACCTATTTATCAAATAAGTATATTTGATAGCGAATACTCATCTGCTAATCTTTTTAATCTTTTGCCATGGAAAAAACAATACAATTAAAGGTGAGAAAAGATTTGGATCCTCGCCGCCAGCACACTATAATTAAATTAAAGGGCAGTCTGATCTCCAAAGGATATACCCAGATTATTCATATCCTTGACCAGGATGATGAATTTCATATCAATACTTTTGAAACTCCCGCAGAGCACCAAGAGGAAGCACAGCAGTATATAGCGGCATTTATCGATGAGGAAAACCTCGCCGATACGATCTATGTCAAATAATCCAAAGCTAAAAGGCATAATTTTAAGAGTCCGCACGTTTATAAGAGGCAGGTTTGTAATTTATATAGAAACCCATAAGGCATTGATTACTTCTTTATTGCACTTTTTTTCACTAATGCTGCTTTTGATTTTATAGCCTTTTCAGAAAGTAACTAAATATGTTTGTTCCTTTTTTGAGTGTTCAGCATTGTCAATTGTATTTAATATTATTTTTTAGGTTTAATATTGTTTTTTAGGAGCTTTTCCCGCTATACGTTGCACCCGAGCACCAGCGAACTGGCGAAGCAATCTTTTGTACCGAACCCTGGCACAAAAGGATTTCACTGCTATCGGGGCTAAGAGTTGAATCCATTTTTTATGTTTTGACTTTTAGTTTTTCAATAATAATTTCATAAACCCTATAATGTCTTTTTGATCATTTAAAATAAAAAAAAGATATATTTGAAATAAATAACGTGTAATAATTATCACATATATCTATCTTAATTTGGGTGGCTTTGTGTAGTTTTATCACACATATAAATAAGTTAGCCGTAATTTTAAACATCAAAATTTGAAAAATCCATTTATTACTATACTTAGCGCTCTTTTACTGGTTTTGATTTCTTGTCACAAATCTAAATCTGATGAGTGGACAAAAGCCGACATGACTCATTTAATACAAGGAAAAACGGATTTAAAATTGCCAAAAAACTTTAAAGTTTTATTGGATTCAGTTGAACAGACGGAAGGTGCTTTAGATTCTGATTACTCTTATGCCTTGACTATTGAATACAATCAATTAATGGAAAAAGAAATAGTTAAGCAAATAACAAATTCAATACTTTTTGATACTATCAAAACAAGTAATTATGCTGATCCAATTTGGGATGAAATAAATTCAAAAACCGAAAAAGGAATATGGGCAAGTAAAAAAAATGGATTTGAATTTTTTCATTGTGATAATGACAAGAACAGAGCTGAACCATTTTATTTAACAGTAGATACATTAACAAATAGAATTAAACTTAATTTATCACATTTGTAAATAAAAAAACTACTGCTAACAGCTACAACGGATTTGGGCAATTGGCTTAATGAAAAAATGGTTTTGTATTTGGGATGATTTACCTTGTCTATTAGCTATCGATCGGGTTGCAAATCCGAATAATGGGATTAATTTAGTCCCCAAACCCGCTGTAGTCCCAGAACGTTGTTAGTAATGTTGAAAAAGAAGAAACTTATGAATATGAAATACTACGGAAAATGAGAAAATTTTTAAAAATATTTGGCATAATAATCTTAAGCATAATAGTATTAATAATCTGTACCTATTTATTTTTTACCGATTTTGGCAGAAAAGGAATTCTATCACATGAACCAAGAAAACCAAAAATTGAAGTACCAATTAATTATAATATAGGTTGGTGGTCACATCAAGATGACTTAATAATTGATAGTCTTAAAATTGAAATTATTGAAAGTCAACTAAATTTATTCAATTCTAAATCCTTAATTTCTTATTCAGTGTATGGGAAAATGAAGTTTGATGAAGGGCATTGGGAACCTGATATTGAAAATATACACTTATCGGAAAGAATTGAAAAAGATAGTTTGAAAAATAGAATCATAGAAATTACTCCAATAATTTCTGTTAGTGAGAAAGACAACCAAAAAGGCGGAGTTAAAAAATTCAATTTCAAAAATGAACATACAATTATTTCAAATGGTTGGGGAAATAATACAATTAAATTCATTTGTGGAAATAAAGAACAAATTATTACATTAGTTCAACGTAAATAAAAAAAAACACTACTGCCAAGAGCTGTTGTATCTAATTTTCTATTTCTTTTCTTCGTTAAATCCTTCTGGCCATAATCCAAACTTTACCATGTTTCCTTGAAATTTTTCATATTCTTTTTCTGTAACTAACCTTTTCCACTGCTCATCATCCATCGCTTTTTTATTGAATGAGGGTAGCTTTTCTGATTCAGAATATTTTATACGGTCAATTTTTTTATTAATTCTTATTTTCTGTTCAGAAGTTAGATTACTGGCAATCTGTTTCCATAAATCGGATATTGGATTTTTAATAACGAGTTGAGATAATATTTCAATTTCCTCATCGTTTAAGTTTTTGGGAAATTCATCAACATTCAAGTCTTTCATAAATAATTACTTTGATTTTTAGCTTGCAGTTTTAATTATATCTCCTAACGTTCTCGCGCTTTGCCATATTTGAGAATTTTGAAAACGAGTATTTTCAGCTAAAGGAAAATACGATAAAAATGGTAATTCCACTAAACTTGCAAACGCATGGAAACGTGTGTTGGTAGCTGGCTTTCTAGTTATCAGAATGTAAATTAAATCCAATATCTGCTCCGCCGACTTTATTTACTTTATAGTTTCTTAATTCTATTCCTAGCCCGTGTTCATCTTCAAATGTACATATAAAACAAATTCCAAAATATCCTTCACTTATTTTGCCTGCAATATGTATTGCATTTGGTTTAATCATTGAATCTATTATATGAGCATCATTTATTGCGGGATTAGGATATTTAATTTCATCTTCAAAGTCTTTTAAATAATCATTCCATAGAAATGTATAATATTCGAAAATAGATTTTCTGATATCTTCGACAAATAGTTCTTGATTCATAATAATATAATCAATTGTCGATTTATGGATTTCTGAAATTTCTATATTGTCAATTATTAATTGACAATTATCGCAATTGAAAATCCGAATTGGTAATTTACATACCAATTGTTCATCACTAATTCCAAATTCCGGATAAGAATAATTTTCCCATACATATTGATTTGGGTATTCTCGTCTGTGCCATTCATTATATGTTTCTTCTGGTCTTGTCATATGTTTTTAAGCTTGCCACCAACTAATTTACACCACCCTGGCACAAAAGGATTTCACTGCTATCGGGGCTAAGAGTTGAATCCATTTTTTATGTTTTGACTTTTAGTTTTTCAATAATAATTTCATAAACCCTATAATGTCTTTTTGATCATTTATAATAAAAAAAAGGATGGTTATATATTTGAATGTACCAAATATAAAAAGTATTCAAAATTTAACTTCCGACTCGGGCATATTTAATCAAGCTAATAATCATTTTATATTTATTAGACTAAAACCAATTAAAAATTTGGTTGTAACTGCTTTGGCTATAACGTACTAGATTTAGAGAAAGATTATTACCTTGGTTGTCAACTAAATCCATATTAGTTGGAGTACTATTATTTATAGGTACTGTGCAATTGTCTTAAAGACCAATAAATACAGGCTTTCGGAGATTTGCGAAAAAGTAGGATACTTATGGGTAAGCTCAAAACTACAGTTAATATTCTACCCTATAATTAGCCAATAACAGTAATAGTTTCGTTGTTTAGTTAAAAAAAGCTATCGGGTAAATATTTATGTCTTGGCAGTCGGATCTAAATTTTTTGAGAGCATAATTTTTCTTGAATCAATATAGTTGACTAAAGCAACTAATTTGTATATTTGCAATGATATTACAAATTTGTACAACATGGAAAACATAACATCGGAAATTAGAGCTTTTAACAGGTTTTACACATCACACTTAGACATCTTAAACCAACGTTATCTTGATAGCAGTTATACATTAACGGAAGTCCGTATTATCTATGAAATCAGTAGCGCACAGGATATAACAGCTCAGGAAATCTGTGAAATTTTAACTCTTGATAAGGGCTACTTAAGCAGAATATTAAAACGGTTACTAAAAGAGGGGATAATTGAAAAGGTATCATCTAGCAAAGATAAGCGTGCTTTTAATATTGTACTTACCGCTTTGGGAATCGAACTAATAAAAACTTTAAATGATATTTCTGATCAGCAAACAGCATTAAGAATCGAAAAGCTGAACCACTCCGAAAAAGAGCAACTGGTTGATTCCATGTATACTGTAAAGAAGTTGCTAGATGGTGAGGCAAATAGACTAACAGCAAAAGATATTAGTTATCGTTATGCTGTTAAACCCGGAGATATTGGTTATATAATTTATCTTCATGGTCTAATTTATGGTAATGAATCTATCTTTTCAAATGAATTTGAAGCGTATGTGATAAAGACTTTTTATCAATTTCTCGAACATTGCTCAATAGACAAAGATCGCCTTTGGATGGCTGAATATAATAACCGTATCATCGGCTGTATTGCCATTGTACATCAAACAGAGGAAGAAGCGCAGCTGAGATGGTTTTTATTGGATCCCGCTTTCAGAGGATTAGGAATTGGAAAAAAACTTTTAAACGATGCTTTAAATTTCTGTATTGATAAACAATTCAAAAGTGTATTTCTGCTTACCACAAGCATGCAGGAGCGCGCCCTTGAGATGTATAAAGGAGCTGGATTTAAGTTATCAAAGTCAACAGAAGTAAAGCAGTGGGGAGCCACTTTCCGTGACGAACGTTACGACCTTAAATTTTAATTGCTATTTTGACTACTTTTTGATTTCAAGATGCGTTCCAAAAAGCAATTGATTTTTAATACAGTGCTTGAGTAAAGTCTTCTAATAAGTCCTCGATATCTTCAATTCCTACTGATAGTCGAATTAAGGAATCGTCAATACCCATTTCTTTTCTTTGTTCAGCTCCTAGTTCGTGAAAAATGGTCTTTGCTACCGGAATAGCAAGACTTCGAGTATCGCCTAAATTACTAGATTTAATTACTACTTTAAGACGGTTTAGAAAAGTTAAGCAATCAATTTTATCACTTAATTCAAAGCTCATCAATCCGCCATATCCACGAAATAAATCTGAAGCAATTTTATGTTGAGGATGAGAAGCTAAACCAGGATAATTAACCTTTTTTACCAATGTATGTTCCTTCAGAAAATGGGCTAATATTAAAGCGTTGCTGCAAGTTCTTTCTAATCTTAAAGCTAAGGTTTCAGATCCAACTGAAATGCTATGTGCTGCTTCAGGCGATAAGGTTCCACCACCATCACGTAATCCTCTTTTTCTAATTTGAGAAATGCCAAGTAAAGCAGGGGGAATCTGGCTTCGTAAAACTGGTGCGATGTTTGGAAAATTTTCCCAATCATATAAACCGGTATCTGTAATACTGCCACCTAGCGCATTTCCATGGCCACCTATATATTTTGTCAGAGAATTAATAATCAGACTTGCTTTTACGTTTATTGGTTTAAAAATATAAGGTGAAGTCATCGTGTTATCCACAACATAAATAAGCTTATGTTCAGAGCAATAATTACCAATTTCTTCCAGATCAGCTACCTGAGTGCCTGGATTAGCGATAGTCTCTACAAAGACCATTCGAGTGTCAGGTTTATAAGCCTTTTTTATATTTTCAATATCCGTACCATCGACAAAAGATATTTGAATACCAATTTCAATGAACGTTTGCATAATGCTTCTTGAATTACCAAAGAGGTATGAACTTGCAATTATATGATCGTCCTTTTTTAAAAGCGATAAAATTGAAGAAGTTATCGCGGCCATACCAGTAGAGAAAGCAACAGTGGAGAGTCCTTCTTCCATTTGAGTTACCTTTTGCTCTAAAGCAGCCACTGTTGGGTTACCTTGTCTTGAATAAGCGTAACCTCTTGTTTTATTTTGAAATACATCGACAAGTCCATTTACATCTTCATATCCCCAGGTTACTGCAGTATGAATAGGTTGATGTAATGCGCCAAACTCAGGTTGTAAAAGGCGGTCCGAATGTAATATGGTAGTAGTAAATCCTTTTTTATTATTCATTTCTCTTTTGATGCATAAACTTTGCAACTAAGTTAATATCAATTAATCTGTCTTTAGTTAATCGGTGTCAAATTTGCGGATAAACTGCTTAATGGTTATGATAAAATAGCTTTTAGGTTCTATTTTATCAGGTTTTAAGTCATCAGCTAGTTTTAAATAACGAATATAAGACTAATTTTAGGGTTCCGTTGCATCTGGGAATAACTTTATCTTTAAAATTTTAAACCCATTAAAAAATGAACAGTAAAGGTCATTGTTATCCAAAACACATAATTCTTCAGGCAGTATATTTCAAATTAAGATTTACACTTACTTAACGTGATGTTGAGGAAATAATGAAAATTAGAGGAGTGTTTGTGGATCATGCCACGATCCAGCGCTGGGTTTATAAGTTTACACCTTTGCTTGAGGCAGAGATGAAGAAGAGAAAAGGCAGAGTGGGTGCGAGTTGGAGATTGGATGAGACGTATATCAAAGTAAAAGGTATTTAATATTATTTTTTAGGTTTGATATTATTTTTTGGAGCTCTTCCCGCTATTCGTTACAATCTTTTGTACCGAACTCTGGCACAAAAGGATTTCACTGCTATCGGGGCTAATAGGGTAAGGCATCACTGTTGTTATACTGTAATCCAAAGTATAAAAGCTTGTCATTTTATATTTTAATTCAATTAAGATAATAATTAAGTGCTGGAGTTTTAGCTTTCTGTTGTGCGTTCGGTTTTATTAAATCCAAACCGCTCGAATCAATGAAGTAGTCAATTGTATCTATTTGGTAGACAATATATTAATGGTAAAAAAAACGGGACAAAAGATGATGTTTTTCTTTTGTCCCGAGTAGTGACCTCTACGGGACAAATTTCAACAAAGTTTATGGAGGATTTGAAGAGATTGTCATACTACATTTAGCGCCTGTCTTTCATTGGCTTGAGCAATTTGGTTTGGATGTCCTGTTGGGGATTGATATAAAAATGGATTTCTTTTTATTTTTGATTTTGCCACAAAATGCACTCTGATATTTATTACTTTATTTACTTAAGGTAAAATAAGACAGCCTTAACTTTTTGTGGCAAAAAAGATATCCATTCCAGCCATTAAGAAGCATCAATTAAATGTTTATAGCTGACTATAAATTGGTAGATTTCCCATCGCTCGTGGAAAAGATGTGAGCGGCCTTTTTTAATATCTCAAGCTCTAATTCTTTTTCTTTAAGGGCTTTTCGTAATTGTTTTACTTCTAAAGAATCTATCTCTGTCTTTTTAGAAATAATTGGTTGTAGATTAGTAAATGTTTTTTGAGAAGACCTCCATTTATAAATACGCTCTACCTGGACGCCTAGTTCATCTGCTAATTCTTTGATGTTTTCTCGCTCGTAACTTAATCGCACTGCTGATGATTTAAACTCAGCACTGTAAACTCGTTTTTTCATAATTCTAAGATATTTATTTTTATTTAAATAGTCTTAAAATTTATGTCCCAGTAAATGTAGCAACTCCAATTTTGAGAATGGCACACGGATGACACGGATTTAAACCGATAAAAAACGGATTTTTATATTAATAGCAGCGAAAATCCGTCTAATCCGTGTTATCTGCGTCCTTTATTGGGCATTAGTCCGCTTAGCGGACAGTCATATAAATTTTTATTTTTTTTACGATTAAATTTTCTTTTGGGAGTTTTTTTTGCGTTTATTTGTTCATGGTATACTAAGATTTAAATGATTTATTAATAACTTAAAAACGAATTAAAATTATTACTAAAATTAAATTAATTACTATTGGCAAAAAAACTATCGAGAGTTGAAATGAAAAACATTTTTTGTGGCCTCGTAGATTTAACGAATGCCGACGATGGAGTTGGAGGTGGTAGTGATGGAACAGATTGTGTACATCCACCATGTACGCCTAACTGCACAACTTCAGCACATCCAAATTCCTATTGCGCCACAACTTTTTGTACAAGAAGTGACGGTACATCTACAACTTTTCAAAGCTGTCAATTTTATAATTAACAATTTTCAGCCTGTAATAGATTATCTTACCAATATGTGGTGAGATAGGCTATTTTGTTTTTCACAACGAATAAATTCCCATATTAACCATATTAAAGACCCCAGATGTTAAAAAAAGTATTAGCAGCAATATCGTTATTTTTATTAGTCAGTTATCAGCATTTTGGAGATAGCAATAAATGGATAGTAAAGATGCAGCCAGAGACAAATGACTCATTAAATCTTAGTTTTACATATGTAACAACTAATCTAATTTCTTTAGACAGAGTGCCTATTTTTAAAGAAAATGTAATAAAAAATTATATTGGCATTCCTGCTCATGATTCTATAGCATACTATGGTAATTTCGAGTCGGGCTTGCAATTTTATTATGATTTATATAAGATCAAACAATATGACAAATCCGAATTTCTGGAATTAATTAAAAAAACTCATATGGATACATTGAGGTTTTCAAAAAGACCTTTAAAACAAGGTTTTATTTCTATTGTTGGATTTTATAAAAACAAGCAATTCATAATTGCAGATTTCAACAGAAACCAAAACTTTGATGACGATTTTAAATATGAATTTGATGTTAATTTTAGAAAAAAATCGATATCAGAAAATTTAGATATAATCAATAAATTACAACACAATGACTATTCATATGAAACTTATTCTAATGGCAAAATTCAAAAATATAGCCGAAAAATAACTTTATTCCCTAGTGCAAGCCCTTTTGATTGCAAAATAGCTGTAAGTCATAAAGAGGCAGAATACCTTGCATTTTTTAGATTTAAGGATTATTGGAAAGGAGAACAATTAATAAATAATTCTCCTTATGACTTTTCTTATCAGGCTCTTGACAATACATTTGGGGCTATTTATATTAAACCAAAAGGAATTTCATTCAGGAAAGATGAAGTTTTTAATCAGCAATTCTTACATTACACAGAAGATACAATTGCTATTGATGATGGATATTATAAAATTGATAGCATTAATAGAGAAATATCAAAGTTATATTTAAGAAAAGTAGGTAACAATGCTCATAAATATGGTCAGGAAGTTGGAAGCTATTTTGAAAACGTCACTATCGAGGATCTGGACAACGGACGATTTACAACTGATAGTATAATTAAAATGAAAAAGTACACTTTAATTGATTTTTGGGGAACGTGGTGTGAACCTTGCTTAGAAATGACACCAAAGCTAGTTATGATGCAAAATAAATTTCCACTAAAATTAAGTATCATCAGTATTGCAAATGATCAGAAAAAAAATGCAGTAAAACAATATGTAAAGAAAAGTAAAATGAATTGGACACATGGCTTTGCTGATATGAGTAAAAACCCTAAAATTTATACTAATCTTGCAGTACAAGTATTCCCAACTTTTATTTTATTGGATTCTGATGGCAAAATATTATTACGTGGTGGACGGGAAGTCTTTAACAAAATAGAAAATTTAATAAAATAAGTTTATGAGTTTTAATCTGAACTGCATTTTTCAATACATTAGAAAAGAGGATATTATATTCGATAAGGAGGAGTTTACATTCCAAATGAAATCTCATCCTGACTATCCTCAATACTTTCTATTTCAGACACTCTAACATTTTTCAATATTCAAAATGCGGTAATACGCGTTGAATTTTCAGACGTTGATTTATTACCTGAACATTGTGTAGTATTATTGAAAAAGGATAATGGATCGAATCTTTACTACCTGGAGAAAAAAGAACATTATCATTTGTTCGACGAAAGTAAAAAATCAACTATAATAACTAGAAAAGATTTAGAATCAATATGGGGTAATCTCGCAGTAATTATAGAGAAATCGGAGACAGAACATACAAAAAAAAACAATAAAAGCAGAATTTTTTGGCTCTTACCTTCGTTATTTTTTTTCCTGTTTTTTGCATCGGTAAAGCTATTTGGTCAAAATTGGCTCAATGTCTTATTTTTATTATTCCCATTTACTGGATTTATACTTTCTATAATGGCTCTAAAGGACCTGTTTGGCACTAAGAGTGAATTTTTTGAAAGCCTCTGCAATCTTACTGTTACAACTGATTGTAATGCTGTGGTAGGCTCCAAGAAATGGAAAATTTTTGAAATTTTAAACTTTAGCGATTTGAGTATTGTATTTTTTGGCTCTCAAATTCTCTCACTATCAATATTTCTTTTTCAGAACGATACAAATACTTATTTCAGTATTCAAAAAATACTACTTACTTTTGCTCTTCCAATAGTAGTTCTTTCTATATTTTATCAGAAAAAAATTGAAAAAAAATGGTGCCCGATTTGTCTAATGATAAGTGCTGTAATAATTCTAGAATGGATATATGTAACTTATTTATATACCCTTAATTTCAGCTTACATAATATTATCGTTTTTGCTTTATTGTTTGTTTGTTTGTTTGTTTGTTTGTTTGTTGTATCTGGTTATGGTCGGCTGTCAAAAAAATATTAAACGATCAAAAAGAATTAAAAGAATTTCAATTAATAGGTAATCGATTTATGCGCAACTATGAAATTTTCAAAAATACTTTAGTGGCAACTGGTAGCTTTAATCTACCCGAGAGCCCAATCGTTCTTGGTAATAAGGAAAGTAACACAGAAATAACAATCATCACAAGTCTATTTTGTGGGCATTGTAAAAAGGCCCATAAAATTTTAGAGAATATTTTGGCAAGCAACCACGATAATCTAAAAATTAAAATATTGATGAACGTAAATTTCGAATACTTAGATGATCAGCAAAAGACCCTAGTTCGTAGTTTAATGTCAATATATTTAAAAAAAGGAAGTAATTCTTTTCTGGAAGCCTTGAATGATTGGTTTGATAGTAAAAATTTAAAGTCTTGGATAGAAAAGCATGAGCTCATTTTCGATCTAGAGCAAGTCGATTACATATTTAAACAACATTCAATATGGTGCGCAAATAATAATTTTAATTTCACCCCAATATTCTTTATAAATGACTACCAATATCCTAAAAAATATAATAGGGAAAATCTTGAGTTCTTTATAAATGAATTAATAGAGGACAATTTTTTAGAACTTGCATAGAAAACATTTAAGACGCAAAAAAATATAGCTTGATCAAAAAAGCCACTACAACATATGTTAATTTTTGTGGTATCTAAAGTTAAAAAAGAATAGAAAGATTAGATTACACTAAAATATGAATAACAAAATTCAAAAAAATAAAAATTGTAAATCAATTATTATTTTATTGGTATTGTAGAAACAAAAAAGGCTTTCTATAGATTTATTTCATTTACTCCAGAAGAAAATAAGACAAAATTTAAAGCAGATTTTCAAAACATTCTCTATAGTTTGAAAGACTGATGTTATAGTGTCTCTAGTACTGCATATATTTAAGATCAAAAATTACGATAAACCAAAAAAGAAAAAAAAGCTATATGATTAACGGAATTTCGAACCATAGTTCAGCTCCGATTAAGTCTTTAATAAGATCACTTTAAGACTGTTTATTTCAAACAGACTAAGAATTTCTTGTAAAAAAATCGAACCACAAATTTTAGGTCGTCAAGGCTTGAAAAATCTACATATTTGTGTATAAAAAAAGAGACAACTATTTGCTAGTTGTCTCCTAAAGTCTCGACTGGACAAATTTCTATAAATTTTATGGAGGATTTGAAGAGATTGGCTTACTGGAAGTAGTGGCTGTCTTTATATGTTTTAAGGATTTTGGTTTGGATGTCCTGTTGAGGATTGGTGGAAAATCTATTGATTTCTCAAATGATTTTCGAGAAAGCATTATGGTATAATTTATTAAAAGAAAAAAAAGCCAACCTTAAATTCTTGTGGTGGAAAAGGTATCAATTCTAAAGATTTGATGCAGCTATATCTCCAAGGTTTTTAATTGCATTTTCAATTTTATTGTTCCATAGAGGGCAATAATTTAATCTAATAAAGTTTTCATAATATTCCAATGAAGAAAAGATATGACCAGGACAAATGCCTATTCCTTGACTCAGTGCCTTCTTCTGAAATTCGAATGCATTAAGACCGGTCGGGAGTTCGATCCAGATACTTAGACCTCCTTTGGGGACAGCAAGCTTTGTTCCATGGGGAAAATATTGATTAATCGCCCCAATATATTTTATCATTTGTCCCTGTAGATCATTGCGCATTTTTCTGATATGCTTATTATACAAACCGCTTTCTAAATATTTACCAATAGCATCCTGCAAAATTCCGTTGGTAGATATATTAGAACCAAATTTTAATTTTTCAATACTTAGATGATGTTTTCCCGCTGATACCCAGCCTATCCGGAAGCCTGGTGCCAGTGTTTTTGAGAAAGAGCTACAATACAGAACATTGTCATAATTATCATATGCTTTTGCAGGATAGCTCTTGGTAATTCCAAAGGACAATTCTCCAAGGCAGTCATCTTCGATCATCGGAATATTTTGTCTGCCTAATAATTCAACAAGTCGAATCTTATTTTCTTCAGACATACTACTTCCAGTAGGATTATGGCAGCGAGGCATAAAAATACATGCCGCTACCTTATTATTAGCTAAAGCCAATTCCAGATCATCAATACATAAACCGTTTTGTGGATCTACTTTGATTTCAAGCGCCTTTAAGCCACGGCGTTCCAAACTTTGAAGAATTCCGTGATACGTAGGCGATTCAACTGCTATAATATCTCCCTTACTCGTAATGGAATCAAGACAAAGATTGATAGCTTCCATGCCACCATTTGTAATTAATATTTTATTGGGCGATAGCGGTTTTTTCCATTCAAGGGAAAGTACTGATATTTGCTTGAGAAGGTTAGGGTGGCCATCTACAAGAGGATACTGAAAGTTGTCATTACCTGCCTCGCTAAGGGATGCCTTTACTGCTTTGTTAAGACTTGTTATGGGAATAAATTCATTTACGGGTGCAAGGATCGAGAAATTTACTATACCATTTTCTTTGGCATTTTTCATCATGGCAACCGCCATCGCCGTAATCTCAACATTTGCCGGCAGCATCGGTCGTGATTTTGTTTCAGGTATTTTTAAAGAAGAACTCAGTGAATTTATTATATATCCGGAACGAGGACGGGAAATGATTAAACCTTTTGCTTCCAGCAAGGAGTACGCTTGAAATACTGTATTCAAACTTACTTTCAAATCTCTTCTGACCTGACGTACAGACGGAGCTTTATCTCCGGTTCTTAGCTGCAGAATATTTATATTCTCTTCTATTTTTTGGGCAACCTGTTCATATCGAAAGCTTTTAACTGACATAATTTCTCTCGTTTTAAAAATTGATGAGGCTAAGATATAAAATCTGATCTCATTTTTTTTATAAAATCTGATTCTGTTCTTGTGTTGATAATAGTTGGATATTTGCATCATAAAATGTTTAAGATATGACACCACAAAAAAACACAATGAAAGCCTGGCAATTAAAAGGGTTTGGTTTAGATAATTTGAAATTAGAAGATATTGCATTACCAACTCCAGGGGCAAATGAAGTTTTAATAAAAGTCGGAGCAGTTTCGCTAAATTTTAGAGACAAAGCGATTGTTGACGGAATTTATGAACCGGATATGGTACCCAATCCTTTAACACCGGTATCTGATGCTGCCGGAACAATTGTAGAGATTGGGGCCGATGTAACACGATTTAAAGTAGGCGATAGGGTAACTTCTCATTTATATTCAAAATGGATCGAAGGTGCGCCCGCTCCTAATGAGCCGGATTTTTGTTTCGGTTCACCGCTGCCCGGAGGTTTGGCAGAATATATGATTATTCACGAACAGTCAGCAGTTTTGGCACCATCTACTTTGACTGATGAAGAAGCATCTACTTTGCCAATCGCAGCACTTACTGCCTGGTATTCTCTGGTTACCTATGGTAACTTGCAAAAGGGAGATTCGGTATTAATACAAGGAACCGGAGGAGTTTCAATATTCGGTATCCAGCTTGCAAATGCTTTGGGAGCAAAAGTAATTGTTACAACAAGCAGTAATGAAAAAGGGGAATGGGCCCGCAAACTGGGTGCTCAGGAAGTAATTAATTATGTCCAAACTCCAGACTGGGCTTCTGAAGTAGTTAGATTAACAGATGGAAAAGGTGTTGATCAGCTATTGGAAGTAGTTGGAGGAGATGGATTAAATGATTCTGTTAAAGCGACAAAGGTTACCGGGCAAATTTCAGTTATAGGATTCTTAGCGGGGCAGACCACCGATCTTAACTTAATGCAGGTGATTTTCAGACAAACCAAAATTCAGGGTATTGCAGTTGGAAACCGATCTGCATTCGAGGAAATGAATAAAGCTTTTGACCAGTATAATATTAAGCCTGTTATCGATAAAGTATACCGATTCGAAGAGGCTATTGAAGCGTATCAGCACTTGGCAAAAGGAGCATTTGGAAAGATTGTAATTAAAATTAGTTAATCAGCAGACATCAAAATAAATAAAAATCACTAAACTACTGACTTCGAGTATGTTTATTAGGTATACAAGCATAACCTCTGAGGAATTAATTTTCCCCCTTTAAATTTTTTATTATTAACATCCCAGTAAAATTCAGTGGGAAGTTTGGGAAGCTTTGATTTTTTTTATGGATCACTTTTACCTTCCAATAAAATTTATTGGGAAGTTTCTGGGATCTTTTAAGAATTTTATAAAATTATAAACAGGTCAAATAGCAAGAAAAAAGACATAAAAAAATCCCATTTCTTACGAAATGGGATTTTTAGTTTTGTGACCTCGACTGGATTCAAACCAGTAACCTCTTGAGCCGTAATCAAGTGCGCTATTCAGTTGCGCCACGAGGCCTTTTTGTTTTCAATTTAGCTATTTTTTTGTAGCTTTGTTGAGTGCTTATTGCGGGTGCAAAGATAGACATAAATGTGAGATATACAAGAGAAAAATAACATAAAAATAAAAAAAAATGCAGGTAGAAAATTATATACGTGATATTCAGGGATTTCCAAAAGAAGGAATTTTGTTTAAAGACATAACTCCGCTACTAATTGACCCGATTGCAAGGAAAAAATGCCTTTCAATTTTAGTAGAATCTTTAAAAGGGCAACAAATTGATAAGGTAGTAGGAGCAGAAAGTCGTGGTTTTTTCTTCGGAATGTTATTGGCACAGGAGTTAAATGCTGGTTTTATTCCCGTAAGGAAACCTAAGAAACTGCCTTACGATACAATTTCTGCTTCATATGAGCTGGAGTATGGCACAGATAGCTTAGAAATGCATACCGATGCCATTAAAAAAGGAGACCGTATTTTGATTCACGATGATGTTCTTGCTACCGGCGGAACTGCAAAGGCTGTTTGCGAACTGGTAGAGAAATTAGGTGGAGAAATTGTACAATGCAATTTCCTTATGGAGCTGACTTTCCTGAACGGAAGAGAGAAAATCAAAGATTATCCCATATTTGCCGCAATAGCCTATTGATTTACACCATAACAATTTTGTGCTTTATGGCATAAAGTACCAAACCTATTCGGGTTTTAATTTCTAGCTTGTCGAACAAACATTCACGGTAACCATCAATTGTCTTGGGGCTTAAACACATTTCTGAGGCAATTTCCTTGTATGTTTTTTCGGTGCAGGCGTGTTTTATAAAAATGATTTCTTTATCCTTCAAATTAATTTTGGTCGAATCATTATTTGCTTTTTTGACCAGCATTCCGGATACTAGTTCCGTAAAATAGAATCCTTTTTCAATAACAGATGTAATTCCGTCCCTAAAGATTTCAGGTGAAGTATCTTTTAGTAGATACCCTTTTGCGCCGTTAGTTAGCATCTTTATAATGACTTCTTCATCATCATTTACAGACAGGGCAATTACTTTAAGTGAAGGTCTGTTCTCTTTAATCCATTTCATGGCACTTAAACCATCCAATACAGGCATATTTACATCTAGTAGAATTAAATCGACATCCAGATCGATGTTTTCCTGTAAAAACGTAATGAATACTTTTCCATTTTCAAAGCGATTAATTACTTCAAAATCTTTAAAACTATTAATCAAAAGCTCCAGCGATTGCGAGAATAACAAATGATCATCTACAATAATAATTTTGTTTTTAGGTTTCATCGTTTTTAGTTAAAGGATATTCTAAAGTTACAGCAGTTCCTGAGGTATCTGATTTCATGATTAATGTTGCTCCAATTAATTTGGCTCTCAATTTCATATTATTTAATCCTATTCCGGAATTTGTCTTGAGCGGATCGTAACCAATTCCAAAATCTTTGATATTTAAGCAAAACAAATCATCGGTTGTGGTAATGTTTACTTCAAACAAATCACTATGAGAATGTTTTAAGCTATTGTGTAGTGCTTCCTGAAAAATTCGGTAAATAAACAAATCGTGTTCCTCATTAATTTCAGGTATTTCTCCCGAAAGGGTATATTTGTATTGAATTTTTTTAAGCTTTTTTATTCGCTCTAAATCTTGTTTTATGGCTTCGATAAAATTGCTTTGCAGTAAATTGTCTTTGTTTATAATTCTGGATAAAATCCTGATTTCATCCAGAGATTTGGCTAAAATTTCTTTAAGATCACGTAATTCATTTGGCTGAATAACTTTCTCACTATTGATATGCATATTAAGTTGCATAATACCAACAGATATTATTTGCCCAATGTTGTCATGCAGCTCTTTGCTGATTTCAGAAAGCGTCTGATCCTTGATCTCAATCCGGGTTTTTATTAACTCAGATTGAAAGTAAAGTTCAGCCTCCATCTTCTCGACCAGATAGTTGTTTTTTTTCTTTAAAAAATAAAAGAATATAACAAGCAAAGTCACTAGTAAAGTTAAGAAAACTATACCTAATGAAATTACTAATAATTGTATTTCTTTTCGCTCCATAAAAATCCAATTATAAAACAACTATGTGCTAGCAGATTTAAGATAAACAAGACTAAACTAAAAATAGATTCGTCTTGTTTAATTAAAAACCAGTTTATGGCAAGCATGAAAGGTAAAAAAGGCACGTGAAATACCAGAATTCCTAAGATGTACCAAAAAAAAACAGATTTTTTAAATTTTAATATTTTGTCTGAATTAAAAATTTCTACCAAATATAGGCAGGATATTATCATAACTGACAGTACACCGGTAGCAAAGCTATAAATAAACGAGTGATTGACGTCTTTTTTGAAGTATAAAATGTTAAGAAAAAAGGAAACGATAAATAGTATTAAAAAAAGTGTACCGGCTAATCTATGGGTATATTTTAATAAAAGGCTTCTGACAAGCAATATATAGGCTGAAATACTCACGAACATATAAAAATTATAAACATAATAATTTAATAAACCTGTCCATTGTGTAAAATAATAGCCAACTAATTCGATAAGTACCGAAAACCAAATTAAAATAACTAAAGATTTAGCTTTTATACCAGGCAGTTTGTTTAAAGAAAACAAACCGATAATGCCTGATAATAAAGCTAAATAGATGATATATGATCTTAAGAATTCAAACATAATTTTTTTAGTATGTTAAGCTAGGCGGCCTTCCAATGTTGCCATAATTCATTGGAGAAAGGCTTTCGACATCGCTTGAGGTTTGTTCTTGAACCAAAGCAAAACTTTGAACTTTTGCAGTGGAAGTTACTGTTTTTTTTCCGGTTGGGACTAAGAATAAAGTGGTTAATCCGGCTTTTTCTCCATGTTTTTCATCTTCAGGATAAACTCCAAAATAAAAACGGATTCCATCAACTGTATAGCCATCTTCCAGTCCTTGGGTTTTAATGTAATGAATGTAGTTCTCAAGTTCTTCTAAGGAATACCAAATAGCATTTGCATCTTCTTTTGGTTTAGCAGACTTAGCAGATTTAGCAGTTAAGTCGGCTTTCTTTTTATTGTAATTCAAATTCAGCACTTTGGCGAATTCCTTAGTAATTAACTGACTCGGTTTTGCGGGTGGATTTTTCATGATTTTTTGTTTTTATTGGTTGGTTAAAAAATTAGTTGTTGATATTTTGAAAATATCTGGATCAAAATTATTTGAATCGTTTCAAATCGACAAGGGTGAAAACCCCCTTTTTTGTCCCGTAAATTTATTTTAAAAAATGGGTTAAATAGCTGTTTTGTAGTTGGTTATAAAAAATGAATTTTACATCGTTCATTTTGTGCACTACCAACACGGCCAAAAATGAATAAAACCTTTTATAAAATAACAACTAAAATTTTTAAATTATGTCACAACCAACCCCTCTGGGCTATCCTCATGCAGGAGCCGGAACAGTAGAAATTCTTTTAGAAAAAGAAGATGGAGCAGATTTTGCAGTCCTTTTTTCACCAGATCCTAATAATATGTTATTAAGAGATGCTGGATTACCAATGCAATTTTACTATTATCCAAAGTATCCAAGACTTTCAAAACATCCTGACGGAAGATTTAAATTCTCGATGCAGGTTTTTAAAGGTGAAGCAGATTCATCGACCGTAATTGGTGCCGAAGGACTTGAAGAAGAAGCTGGAGCTTATACTACATTAACCAGTACAATTGATTTACCTGAAGGATTGCTGAAAGTAGCAATCGACAAACTAAAAGCAAAACTCCACACCGAGTATAACAATCAAAGACAGTCAAAACTATTTGGATTGTTTTCATACTTAAAAGGAGTAGACAAAGATTTTAACGAAACCAATGTAAGGCCAATTCAGTTAACTGAAAACAAAATCGCCATGCATGTTGTGGGAGAAAAATCACCGAATAATCCTTTTGGCGGAGCAAATCCGTGGACTTTTAATATTCAGGGTGAAGGTGCAGGAACTACTTTTGGACTTGGTGACAATGCTTTCTCTATCTTAATGGGGCGTAATAGTGCTTCATTAGTGAAAAACGCATTAGAAACCGGAACAAACAATTTGGTGGTCGAAAACAACATCAAATACAAAGGCTATATGCCAACCACAACTATTAAAACAACTGTTGATGTAAAAAAAGTACACACTTATTTTTCGGCAAAAGTAAATGCAAGTTGGTCTTTTGTCGATGTAAACTGGGAACACGAATATGAAAAAATCCTAACTCAGGGCGGAATCGTAAGTGAGATTATTACTGATAATCAATTCTCAAATGATGAGCGCAAAAAAGTTGAAGAAGCACTTTTGACCAAACAAAGAGATTTTGCTTTTCAGATGGTTCAAAAACAAATATTTGATGCGCCGGAAAAACAATTTACACCAGCTTCAACACCTGAAAAGCCGGGTGGTTTTTTCAGAATTCTTTTCGGAATTGGAAGCGTGGGAGTGAGTCTTAAATCAGGAACTCAAATTAGAGAAGTTCAATTTACAGATGAAATAAAATTCTCTGCAATAGAAGTTTTAGATTCAAAAATCAGTGGAAATCTTACTCCATTGACTCTAAAATCAGGCGATGCTGCAAAAGAAGATTTGAAAAAATACATCACTATTGTTCCTTTAGATGAAGATTTTTCAAAAGTTCAGGTAATTGCTTCTTTAAACGGAGGTTTAATTAAACTAGACAAAGAGAATGAAATTGTAAATGACAGCCCTGTAAGTCAGGTTTCTATCGAGGTTGGATATCCGGATTCCAAAGGTAAAATAGTTTGGAAAAGCTCCGGTAGAATGATCGCTCCCGAAGGAACTCCGTATGTAAAAAATACAAGTAAAGCAGGTAAAGAAATCGACGCCATTTTCCCGGCAACCTGGAGTGATAAATCAAGAGAGAAAAATGCTTTCGTTTTTGATTTTGTAAAATACAACGGCTCGACAAAAATCAAAGTTCGTCAGGAAGTTATGTACGAAAAAGACAAACGTATCAAACTAAAAGACACTACAAGAGAATTTGATTTTGAAGGAACCAAAGTATTTATTCCGCTTCCGGTTATGAATATGATTAATTATACTTTATCAACAGAGCAGCTTTATGAGTGTGATACACTTGAAGTTACCTTAAAAGTGGATAAAATGTCTTCTAAAAAATTCAAGTTCACAGCGGACAATTTTGAAGATGCAATTCCGTACAGATCTTGGTATGAGTTGGATTACACTATTAAACCAACAGAATATAAAGTGAAATATACTTGTAACGGAAAGATTGGGAAAAAAGCTAAAAAAGTTTCTATTTCAACTGATTATCAAAAAATTGATTACACAGAAGGTGATGTTTTATTTGAAATTCCAACAGGAACTGCAGCGCAAAATGCTGACATCGAAAAAATCAGAGCTCCATTTATGGAATAGTTTTTTTGATACTAAAAACAAAGGGACATTTTTTGTCCCTTTTGTTTTCTAATGATAACTAATCATAAAAACAAAACACCATGCCAGATTTAAATACCTTTAAGCTCGATGGAACTAAGTTAGTTCCTGTAAACAGATTTAATCTTGAGCCGGCAAAACCAAGCACTTCATTTACTGCCGCTGCTGCAATTAAAAAGGATGATGATTTTAGGGTTATAGAACATCCAATAATTCATTCAATAGAAATAAAACCGACTCCTATTATAATTGGTTTTCCAATATTTGAAAGTTATTATCCTCTTATTGATGGAGGTAATGCGATTACAGAAAATGATTCCTTTAAAGATTATTTTAAAAACGAAATCACATTATTCTTTCCTCAAATTGAGGTAGAGCCCAATAACAATACTATTTTTTATTATGAGAGTGTACCTGATAAACTCGCAAATAAAAGCGGTTTAATGGGGAAAGTAACACTTAAATACAGTGTTAAAAACAAGCCTTTGCAAGCCAACGAAAAGAGCATTTTGCTAAATCTAAGAGAAGCCATTTTAAATTTAAAAGTAAATCATGACGTTATAAAAATTAACGGAACTGTGAATACAATGACGCAGGAAATTCAGTTTGATTTGATTGATGAAGCTGTGAAAATCGCATTTATAAACCTGATTTCAAATATACCGGCGATGAAATGTGACATTGATCTATTTTTTGATTTCAAAGGATATACAAAATTGAAGCAAAATTTTTTATATGCCAGAGATTTTTCCATCTTAAGAAGCCAAAATATTATAAAAAAAGATTTAGTAACTCCAAAAACAACACTACAGCCCAGATCCATGCTTATAAGCAGTCCGTTAATGGTTAAGTCGGCATCTGTAAATCCGGTTTCTCCAAAAATGATGATTTCAGAAATTCAGAAAGACAACAGCATAAAAGCAGATGTTCAGGAAGAATACGTTAAAAGTACTTTTCTTTTAAAAGTCAATAAAACTTTAAGTTATCCGCTTTCTAACAATGTTGCAACAAGTTTATATCGCGATGTAAATGGCCCGTTTATAATTAATCCTTTCAATTTGAATGAAGATTTTTCGCAGTTCAAGCAAATATTTGTTTCGGGATATGATTTCAGTAAACTTTCGATTTACAAATCTATGGTACAGCCCAATACATTTTTGCTGATTTCAAAAATTTATAGTCTTTCTAAGGATTTAAATACAATGAAACCTTGTATTTCGACTATTTTTCATGCTTATGAAGAAGGAACTTCAACCTCTGAAGATATTTCTAAAATTAGTTTTCGATTTGCCATCGGTCCAAATCTTTCTGATTTTGATCTCGCCAAATTAAAAATAGCACTTTTGAATAATAATTTTATTGATGGCGATAAGACGGATTATTTTGATAAAGTTCAGTTTCTTTTTCCAAATGATATCGAGACTGAATATGAAGTTTCCGGAAATTACTTTTTACAGAAATCAGATATTGCCACAGATGGCAAACATTTTTTGTTTGATCTGTCTACCGAAAATTTATCAGAGGCAAGTATTATGATCAATGCTTTGAACAATACAATTACGCAGTACGCAAACATTAATTTTAAGCACAAAGAAATAAAAGATACAAGCGTTATTGAATTGAATATTGAAAACACAATTGGCGAAATTCTGGAAGCCTTGATTGATAATACCACAAAAAAAATACAAATCAGTAATCAGTCTATTTCAAACTGCAAACTCAATTCTATTTTATTGGTTTACAATCAGAACGCAACGTATCAAAACACTATTTTTTTTAAAAACTATCCGGAACTTATCAGCAATGACAGTAAATCTTTAGATCTGACAGTAATTAACCCAACGGGTACAGATACTCTGAAAAGTGTATTCTTTGATTTTGAAAACATAGAGAATATTAGTTCAGAGTTTAATCAGGTTGTTTCGCAATCTACAAGTTACAATAGATATATTCAGGTAGAAATAAAAAGCCAGGCTGCTGCAACAAGTAAAATAACGATCGAATTGATTGTTCAGGAAACGGGAAGTAAATTTATTATCGAACGTTTAAAATCTGAATTTTCAACACCAATTCTGTTCAACTTTATTATCAAGAACAGTCTTAATAGTAATACTTTGATATCATATAAAGTCAATTATTTTGACAAAAATGACAATCTGGTAAGTTCCAGAAATGATGTTTTTAATTTTTCGGCATCATCAAAAATAACTATAAACAAAAAGTCATGAGAACGATAAAATTAGGTGTAAAATCAAGTGAGGTATATTACTTAAATGAACTTCTCTTAAAATTGAAGTATAGCGTTGTTGTTGCGGATTCTTTTAGCGCTGCTACAGATAAAGCAGTACGGGATTTTCAATTAAAAAACAACTTGGTCGTAGACGGAATCGTTGGTTTAAAAACATGGTCTACTTTGCTTGAAAAAAGTAAAGGCGGTTTTTCGTCAAATACTAAGCTGCTTTCAGAACAAGATCTGATTGATTTCGCAAATGCATACAATCTTGAATTGGCGGTTGTAAAAGCGGTTAATGAAGTCGAAAGCGGGGGGAAGGGCTTTCTGGTGGACGGACGTCCAAAGATTTTGTTTGAAGGGCATGTTTTCTGGAGACAACTCGAAGCACGAAACATCAATCCCAATGCATATGTAAATGCCAATACTCAGGATATTTTATTTAAAAACTATACCAGAAAGTATTATTTGGGAGGAACAGCAGAATATACACGTTTGGAAAAAGCAATTAATTTAAATCCTGATAAGAAATTTAGTGATGCTGCAAAATGCTCAGCTTCGTGGGGTTTGTATCAAATTATGGGTTTTAATGCGCTTACTATCGGATATAGCACTATCGATGACTATGTTGAAAAGATGTATTTGAACGAAGGCGAACACTTAAAAGCTTTTGGATTGTTTTTGAAAGCAAATAATCTAATTGGACTTTTAAGAGATAAAAAATGGGCGGATTTTGCATTGAGATACAACGGAGCAGGATATAAAGCCAACAAATACGACGAGAAATTAATGAAAGCGTATTTGAAGTTTAAGGCTTAAAAGTTTGTTTCATATTTTCTTTGTTTCATGTTTCTATACTTTGAATATAATTTTACTGCAAAGTTCGCAAAGATTTACGCAAAGAATGCAACACAAAACTTTGGATAAATCTTTGCGAAATTTGCGGTTAACTAACACATCCCAACAAACTTGAAACTTGAAACAAAAAAACAAACCCGACAAATTCTAGGAATCTGTCGGGTTTGAATTTATAAAGAATTATGTTTTTATCTTAAAACAGCTCCAATTTCAGTCTCAAAAGTTTGTTGCAATTTCGACATAATTTTATCAATTTGAGCATCTGTAAGCGTTTTAGTATTGTCCTGAATAGTAAAACTTAACGCATACGATTTTTTACCTTCCGGAAGTTTATCACCTTCGTAAACGTCAAACAGGTTAACGTCTTTTAGAAGCGTTTTCTCTGTTTGTTTAGCCAAATTATAAATACGCTCATAAGTTGTATTATGATCGATTAGTAACGCTAAATCTCTACGAACTTCTGGATATTTAGGTATTTCAGTATATTTAATTTTTCCTGTAATAATTTTCAGAACTAAATCCCAGTTGAAATCAGCATAGTAAACATCTTGTTTGATTCCGAAATGTTTCAATATTGATTTTTTAACAACTCCCATTTCAACCAATGTATCATTGTTGTAGCAAATTGCTGTTCCTTCTGAGAAAATATCAGATTGTACCGGAGCATTTGTAATTTTCTCAATTCCTAAACGAGTAAGGATTCCTTTTACATAACCTTTCAATAAAAAGAAATCAGTTACTTTTTGCGGATTTGTCCAGCTTTCTTTGTTTCTGTTACCGGAAATCAACAAAGTAAGGTGTTTATGTTCTTCGTAACCGTTAAGGTATTTATGATATGACTTTCCAAATTCGAATAATTTCAAATCAGAATTTCTCCTGTTGATATTGTAAGAAATAGCTTCTAAACCGGAGAATAACAATGATTGACGCATTGTTGCCAAATCACTGCTCAAAGGATTCAACATCGTAACATTGTGCTCTTCTTTTAAAACAGTCGACAATTTCGCGTAAGCGGCAGTTGTCAAAGAGTTCGCCATCATTTCATGGAAACCTTGCGAATTCAATTGTCCTGCAATTACGTTTTGAACTTTATAATCTTCTGTTCTTGGAGAATTAGCAACCGTCGCATTGAATTTTTTAGAGAATTCGATGTTGTTATATCCATAAACTCTCAAGATTTCTTCGATTACATCAATTTCACGCTGAACATCAACACGGTAAGCCGGAATTGTTAAGCCTAAACCAGAATCAGAAACACTATTTACTTTAATATCTAAAGAAACTAATATTTTTTTGATCGTATCTTTTGGGATTTCCTGTCCGATAATTTTCGAAACGTGGCTGAAATTCAATAAAACAGAAAAATCTTCTACTTTTTTAGGATAAACTTCCACAACATCAGAAGTTAATTTTCCACCTGCAACTTCCTGGATTAAAAGCGCCGCACGTTTTAAAGCGTATTCCGTAATTGTCGGGTCAATTCCTCTTTCAAATCTAAAAGAAGCGTCTGTGTTCAATTGGTGTCTTTTAGCTGTTTTACGAATACTCACAGCGTCAAAATAAGCACTTTCTAAGAATATAGAAGTTGTTCCTTCAGTAATACCAGATTTTTTTCCACCAAAAACACCTGCAATACAAAGCGGACCTTTTTCGTCGCAAATCATCAAATCTTCTTTATGTAATGTTCTTTCAACATCGTCTAAAGTGGTGAATTTTGTTCCTTCGGGAAGTGTTTTTACGATAATTTTTCCGTTGATTTTTGCAGCATCAAAAGCATGCAAAGGCTGACCTAATTCATGTAAAACATAATTAGTAACGTCAACAATATTATTTTTTGGAGTTAATCCAATAGCTTTTAAACGATCTTGTAACCAGCTTGGAGATTCATGTACAGAGATTCCAGAAATGGTAACACCGCAATATCTAGGCGCCAACAAAGGCTCCTCAACATTTACATCAATTTTTAAAGTTCGCATTTCGACTCTGAAATTACTTACAGATGGTGTGATCAATTCAATATTTACACCACGTTGTAACATTCCCGCTCTTAAATCACGAGCAGTACCAAAATGGCTCATTGCATCAGCACGGTTAGGTGTCAATCCAATTTCGAAAACTTCATCATTAACAATCTGAAAAACTTCTGAAGCAGCAGTTCCCGGAACCAGTGCATCATCAAGAACCATGATTCCGTCGTGGCTTGTACCAAGACCTAATTCATCTTCGGCACAAATCATTCCGTGACTTTCCTGTCCGCGAATCTTTCCTTTTTTGATGGTAAATTCAACGCCATCCTTATCGTACAAAATGGTTCCAATAGTTGCAACAGGCACTTTTTGTCCAGCGGCAACATTTGCCGCACCGCAAACAATTTGTATTGGAGCTTCTAAGCCAATATTTACTGTAGTAACGTTTAATCTGTCAGCATCAGGGTGTTTTTCGCAAGTAAGTACGTGTCCTACAACAACACCTTCTAAACCGCCTTTAATCGATTGGTATTTTTCGACAACTTCAACTTCCAGTCCTAAATCTGTCAGTAATTCTGAAGTTTGCTCAGATGTCCAGTCTGTTTTAATAAATTGTTTTAACCAGTTGTAAGATATTTTCATTTTAATGTTATTCTTGAATATGGGTGTAAATATAAGGATTGATCGTGGGAGTTGGAAATATTTTTTTTGTTTTTTAAAGATTGGATTTAAAAAGAAAGAGAGAACTTATGTTCTCTCTTTTTGGTTTAAAATTATTTGGTAGTGCATACTCCAGCGTGTACAATTAACCAAAAAGTGCCATCACCACTATAAGTTAAACTGTAATTGTCTAGTGTTGTATTGTTTAATGTATGTTGATTTCCAAATTGACCTGGTGCCGCAGTCGTAGGAGGACTGTCAGATAAGTAAACATGTGTTTCTGTAAATACAGTTCCCGGGTTTGTTGCATTTATTTCGACACTTACATTAGTACCCTGAATTGTAACATTAACGATTCCTGCCAAATATCCTTTACTAATATCGTTTTGCCCTGCTCCGGCATATAAATTATAAGTATAAGTACCATTTTGAGTGTTATCATAAAAAGTAGCCCAGCCCCATTTTTCAGAAATTCCTAAGCTATTGAACGTGTAATTTCCGTACATATAGGCTGTATCACAAGTAGTTGTTACCACAGGAGGAGGCGCTGTACAAGTTCTTAAACAATAACTAAAATAGGTTGCCCAGTTTTTACCGGGAAATTTAATATCTCCGGCCCAGCCGGTTTCAGTGCGTATTACAGTTCCGTTTACAATATTTTTCATGCTTGAATGTGCAGCAATGTAAAAACACTTGTTTGCATCAAGAATTATACTGGAAATAGGAATAGTAAAAGTGTAGGTTTGAACCAGGGGATTGAAAGTTTTTTTGTACGGAAACTGTCCCGGAATCGGGTTTCCGTTTTGGCTTGGCACGTTAGCAAATGTTCCAACATATAAATGGACTTCACTAAAATACCAATTATCAAGTGCTTTGTAGGTTACATAAAGATTTGTAGCGTCATTTTCAACTAAGATTGTTCCCGAGTTTGTAAATTGCCCAGCCATAATATTAATTGAAACGGGATCACAGTTTGAATACGTTCCTTTAGAAGTTAAAGTAGAACTATTCGATTGTTTAGCTTCGGTTTGCACGTTAGTACTTACAGGCTCGTTAGTACAATTGACAAAGATCGAAGTTAAAACCAGCATTAAAATAATTTTTTTCATTTTAATAAGGAATTAATTAGTAAAAAGCGCTTAAATACAGTCTCAATTAAAAATATCTAAAACTGTATTCAAGATTTATGTATCACAAATTTTATTGCTTATTATTTACATTTCAAAATATAATCGTTTAATGCATTATTTCAGCGATTAAGGACTTGTTTAGTACCAAATGAATCATCAATTTATTTGTGAAACGTCTTGTGAATTGAGTATTTTTCATTTTTAGTACTAATTTTTATTAATTAAATATTAAAAATGACTTATAAAAATGAATTTGTAGTTTTTGTGCTATTGGATGACTGAAAAGTGCTATTCTGTTTCAGATTATGAAGGTAATTTTGAAATGAATCAAAAAAAATAATTTTATGAGCACAACCGCAAAAAGACCCGAATTTAAGGCACAATACGATAATTACATTAACGGAAAATTTACTGCACCCATCAAAGGTGAATATTTTGATGTACTTTCTCCAATCGATGGAAAGGTATTTACAAAAGCGGCACATTCCGGTAAAGAAGATTTAGAATTAGCTGTAGATGCGGCTTACGAAGCGTTTAAAAGCTGGGGAGGAACATCTGTTACAGAAAGAAGTATTTTACTAAATAAGATAGCACAAAAAATAGAAGATAATCTTGAATATATTGCAACCGTAGAAACGATTGATAACGGAAAACCAATTCGAGAAACGCTTGCTGCTGATATCCCGTTGGCGATCGATCATTTTAGATATTTTGCAGGAGTAATTCGTGCCGAAGAAAGTTCGATTGCAGAGCTTGATTCTCAAACAGTTTCAATTGCTTTAAGCGAACCTCTGGGCGTTGTTGCGCAAATTATTCCGTGGAATTTTCCAATTTTAATGGCAGTCTGGAAAATAGCTCCGGCACTTGCAGCAGGAAATACAATCGTACTGAAACCAGCCGAAAGCACACCAATTTCTATTTTGGTTTTAATGGAATTAATTGGTGATATTCTTCCTCCGGGAGTTCTGAATATTGTAAATGGTTTTGGTGCCGAACTTGGACGTCCGTTAGTAACAAACAAAAAAGTTTCTAAAGCTGCATTTACAGGTTCTACAACTACAGGACGTTTAGTGATGCAATACGCTACGGAAAATATTATTCCGGTTACACTTGAACTTGGCGGAAAATCTCCAAATATCTTCTTTCCGTCCGTAGCAGATCACGACGATGATTTCTTTGATAAAGCAATTGAAGGGGCTGTTTTATTTGCTTTAAATCAGGGAGAAATATGTACTTGTCCGTCGAGATTATTAATTCATGAAGATATTTATGAAAAATTCATCGCGAAAGTAATCGAAAGAACCGAAGCTATTATTGCAGGAAATCCGTTGGATAAATCGACTATGATTGGCGCGCAGACTTCATTAGTTCAGAAGGAGAAAATCATGTCGTATATTAAACTAGGTAAAGAAGAAGGCGCAGAATTATTGACCGGAGGTGATGAGAATCATTTGGGCGGAGATCTTGAAGGCGGTTATTATATTAAGCCAACTTTGTTTAAAGGACATAACAAAATGAGGATATTTCAGGAAGAAATTTTCGGACCTGTTTTGGCTGTTACAACTTTTAAAACTACCCAAGAAGCGATCGAAATTGCAAATGATACTATGTATGGTTTAGGAGCAGGAGTATGGACGCGTGATGCACACGAAATTTATCAGGTTCCAAGAGCTATAAAATCCGGTCGTGTCTGGATTAATCAATATCATTCTTATCCTGCAGGAGCGCCTTTTGGAGGTTATAAACAATCCGGAATTGGGCGTGAAAATCACAAAATGATGCTGGGGCAATATCGCCAAACTAAAAATATGCTTATTTCTTATGATAAAAAGAAATTAGGCTTCTTTTAATTGGTTATTGGTTGGTTCGAAAAGGTAAGTTTCTGACTTACCTTTTTTTGTAATTTTAATTTAAAGAAAAATATTTAAAGCAAAATGTCATGATAAAAAGAATTGACGCCACAGATAAAGCCATTGAACTAATCAGAATTTTAAAGGAAAAACATGGCGATTTAATGTTTTATCAAGCCGGAGGATGCTGCGAAGGAACACAGCCACAATGTTTTGAAAAAGGAGGTTATTACCAAAGAATGGGAGACGTTTGCATTGGAATTATTGAAGATACAGAATTCTGGGTCGACAAGGATTTATTTGAATATTGGAAACATGCTCATTTTACACTTACGGTAATTGATGCTTTTGGCGTTGGTGGTTTTTCATTAGAAACTCCGCTGAAAAAGACCTTCCAGATTGAATATCGAATTTTTACCGAAGAAGAGGAAAAGGATTTGGAACCGGTTAGGTTTATAGAGTAAGGTTTATAGAGTAAGGTTTAAAGGTTATGAGGTGCAAAGGGACAAAGGTTTTAATGCGCAAAGATTGATCGTAGAGATGCACAGCAGTGCGTCTTTTTTTTACCCACAATATTGTTGTTCAAAGGTTTTAATGTAGATGTGCACAGCGGTCCGTCTAACATATGGTTATAGAAAATTGGCATGGATAATTGGAACGTAGACGCACTGCTGTGCATCTCTACGATAAACGTTGCGAAAAAAAATGTAGAATAAATGTTATAAGATAAACGTTGTAAAAACACATGCTAAAAAAAAACTTTGTCCCTTTGCACCTCATAACCTTTGCACCTCAATTAACATATAACAACTGATATTGTTTAGGTGTAATTCCTTCATGCTTTTTGAATAATCTTATAAAGTAATTTGCATCTTCAAAACCCGACAAATAGCAAACTTCGTTGATTTGAATCGCGGGATTTCTTAGGAGTTTTTTAGCATGTCTTATTTTTTCGTTCAGGATATACTCAATCGGACTCATTCCTAATTCTCTTTTAAAAAAGCGATAGAAAGAAGCTGTACTCATACAGGCTTTATCACTTAGGGCTTTCAGATTTATGTTTTCTCTAAGGTTGAGTTTTATGTATTCTGTAACTTCAAAGATGGGGCTGTTTGCATGAATTGCATTTCCTTCGTCTATAGATTTTATGGTTTGAGTCTGGATAATTCTGATCAATAATTCTTGCAAAGTCAAGTCGGCCAGCGCATCTTTGGTGATCGACGTACTCATACATTCCTTGATAAGTTTATTGATTGTAGCAGCAAGATCAACATTATTGTAAAAGAAATAATTTTGATGATTTAATTGCCAGAATACGTCGTTTCCTTCTTTTGGATATCGTTCGTTTAGGAAATTTAGAGTATCTGTTATTTTGGTATTATCGATTGCTAATGCCAAACATTGTGTTGGATTTTCTCTGGACGCTTCCGGAAAATCAATTTTCATTTCGATATTCGAAGGAATCACCACAGTTTCACCAGGTAAATAATCAAATCCGGGTTCGTCAAAAAGATGCATTATTTTTTTGCCCCTCAACATGCTGGTTACCACAAAATCGTTGAATTTTAAAGGCACCAGTTTGGATGATTCGTAGGTTTCAAAAATGTTTAATTCACAATGATTCAGCGTGTATGCACTTCTGTTTTCTACAAGAGTCTTTAGTGATTTTTCTTTAGATAAATGCGGAGGATCAATTAAAACACGATGATTATTCATTAGAATTAAATTTTTAGTGATGACTCTAAATTTAATAAAAATAATGATAAGAACCTTAGATTTAACGTTTAATTAAATCAGTTCTTCAACGTGTTTTTTAATGTTCTCCGAGATTTTCTTTATAGACAAATCATTCTCATCATTTCCAAACGGATCTTCAATTTCTTTGGCAATAAGCTCTAAATTGCCAATACATAAAAGATAAATACTACGGCAGGTGCTGCCAAATATCCTAAACTAAGAGAATATACAAATAGCAGTGTCATAGTGTAAAAGCTGTTATTAAGTCTTTTTAAGGAAGTCAATAAATTTTGCAGCTGCATTTTTCACTATTTTCATTTAATAAAGTATAGGTTAGCAAAAAAGTATGTGTACCGTTATTGTAACGGCTGAATTTGATTATGGATTGATCATAAGCATAACCAACTTTGAAATTATCAAACAAACGAACTCCAAAAAGAAGTCCGACACTGGAATTGTAGTCAAAATTTAAACTGGCAATATATTTTTCGTACCAATTGAGATTAAGAGAAGTTAGAACACTAATTGGTGCACCTTCTGTAGCTCTGATCAAAGCTGCAGGCGTTAAAGTAATATCTCGTTGCAGTTCAAATTTGTAACCGGTATTGAGGTAATAATAGCTTTTATGTTTCGAAAGAGCAGTAGAATTATTGGCATTGTAATATTTTGAAACCAATAGATTAGGAGTTGAAAGTCCAATAAAAAATTTATCAGAATATAAGTTCATTCCCAGTCCTAATATAAGTGATAAATTGTTTTCAAAATTTGAATTAAAAACAGCTTCGCCTGGTTGGTAAACATCTAGCTGATTGATATCAACTTTGTAAGAGTGTAATCCGCTTTTTAGTCCTAGCGCCAGTTTGTATTTGTCGTTTATATCAATATAATAGGCAAAATTTCCTTCAATATTATATTCTCTTGCCGGACCAATAACGTCATGATGCAAACTTAATCCAAGTCCAATTTTATTATAAGGTAATTTTGTATCTACAGATAAGTATTGTGTTTTTGGAGCGCCATCAAATCCATACCATTGACTAGAATAAATTCCTGCTACATTTAATCCATCAGCTGCACCTGCAAAAGCTGGATTATAAATCAAAGGATTATAATTAAATATGGATAATTTAGAATCATTTTGTGATCTTACTATTAATGATAAAAGGAAGACTGCAACAAAAACTAGTGCTTTTTTTGATGTGCTATTCATTGTTGCTGATATAAAGAAAACCTTTTTGCAAATTATTTCCTGATGAATTGTTTTTTTTGAAATTTATTACATAAAAATAAGAACCCGTTGGTAATTTTTTACTTTTTTGAAATACTTCTCCGGCGTTTGCTTCCCCATAAAAATAATTCTCATTTATACCATATTTAGCGGTGTGATAAACCAACTGGCCAAAACGATTATAAATCTCAACAGTATTCTCAGGAAAGAATTCTATATTTTTTATAACAAAGTGATCATTTAAATCATTTCCGTCAATTGTAATTGAATTATAGATAACTAATTGACATGGAATTACGGAAACCAAAACAGCAGATCTTTTTGTACTTTCACAATTGGTTTTAGAATCAAATATAGAAGCATAATAGGTAGAACCATTGGTAACAGGAGTATTTTCTGAAAGAGGAATGACAGCATTTTCTGAATCATAAAAAATCATTGTGGTATTATTATCTCTCAAAGCACGTATAAGTAATTCGTCATCTAAGCATAATTCTTTCTTATAACTTGCTGGTAAAATATTCGCTGGATCTTCTAAAACGACATTAACTGTCAGACGATCTTTACTTTCGCATCCCGTTTGTAAATCAGTTTGTGCTGCGTAATAAGTAGTATTGGTTAATGCTGTTGACGTAATTAAAGCATTCGTATCTGTTAGGTTTTTAAACCATTTTATCCCATTGCCTTTTACGTCTATATCACTAATTGTTGGTTTGTTAATTGTACAGAAATACTGCATTGCATTGCCGATTGGAGCCGGAAGATTTGATACCGAAGCAGTAAAACCGATTCGTTTACCTGAACAACCATTATCGTATACAGCAGCATAATATGTCGTTTTGTCGACCAAAACGGTTGAGACTGTTAATTCTTCTGTTGATGTTAAAGAACTATACCATTTTAGATTTTGAGCACCAACATTTATAGTTCCAATTGTTGCATTTTGATTGCAGAAATTTTGGTCTGGATCTAAAATAGGTTCTAAAATAGGATTATTATTGATTAAAATGGTTTTACTCAAATTAAAGGTACATCCACTTTCACTCGTGGCTGTTAGATTTACATTATATTGTCCGGAATTTGTATAAATGTGTTTTGGGGTCTTTTCAATTGAAGTTGATCCGTCACCAAAATCCCAATTCCATTTTCCATTAGGTTCATTTGTAACAGTTTGATTTTCAAAAATTAGTGGATCTAACTCAATTTGGGCTATATTACAAGACGTTTTTGCTTCAAATAAAGGTGTAATTTTTGTTGGTTTTGTTAGTATGATCTCAATTTTTGATTCACAAAGATTGGAATTACTAAAAGCGGTCATCGTACATTCAAAAATTGCGCCCTCAGGATAATCTGCCAAGGCTAAAGATGTTGTTGATGAATTCGTACCAACTGGTTGTCCCAAATAAGTCCAAAGATATTTGCTGAATCCATATGGAGCGATTAAATCAAAACTTAGGTCATTTGCACATGCTTTTAAATTGGCTTTTAATTTAGTGCACTTCGCTGAAATATAAGCATAGCCAAAGTGCTCATGCAAAGCACAATCTTTTGTAGTGAATTCGATTTTTACGGTCGTTCCAATATAAGCGGATAAATTCAGACCAACTGTTTTCCAATTAGTCCATTTTACGATCCTTACATTGTGTGTTTTTGGATCTATATATTCACAAGTATTAAAATTTTGCTCAGGCTGACCAGCATAAACTTTATAATCTCCGCATAAAGGATCAATAATTTTGCCATCAACATCTGTAATTGCAACACTAAATTGAGGTTGTTCCTTAGGGAGATGATCAGGGTCCTCAACGACGATTGCATATTTGTATAAAAAAATGCTATTCTCTGGTGTGACATTCATTGAATAAACTAGCACTTCTGCCTCAGAACGCACGGACTCATTTCCTAGTTTTGCCGAAAAAGTTTCCCCAGGCGGTATTGTAACAAGCATATCACAAGTCCTTGGATCTAATGTGGGTTCAGTTATAATTGTATGTCTGAATTGTTTAAAACCTTTGTCTCTTTTGGGGCGAGAGTACGTACCACTATAACCTTCCCAACCAGAAAAAGTTCCTTCTGAAAAATCTGAATTATAGCATTCAGACTGACTGAATCCTAAATTTACAAATAGTATAAAAAGTAAAAAGAAGTTTTTGTTTAGCATATATCTTACTAATTTATGAAAAATAGAAAGATATATTAAGATAAGTAAGAATTATTTTAAATTAAATCAGTTCTTCAACATGTTTCTTAATGTTTTCCGAGATTTTCTTTGTAGGCAAATCATTCTCATCATTTCCAAACGGATCTTCAATTTCTTCGGCAATAAGTTCTAAACTTGCTAGTACATAAAAAATGAATACCACTACAGGCGCCACCAAATATCCTAAACTAACAGAATAACCAAAAGGTAATGTCATTGTATAAAAGAAAATAAATTTTTTTATAAAAGCACTGTAAGAGTAGGGAATAGGCGTGTTTTTTATTCGCTCACAAGCACCACAAATATCTGTAAAAGCTTGTAGTTCGTCGTTTAAAATGATGAGCTGCTCTCCGGTAATTTTTTTGGCATCATACAAATCATTGATTTTATGAAACATCATTCGTTTTACCTGATTTGGCTTGTGTTTATGATGGTCAATTTCTAGATCTACATCTTCAAAAAGCTGTTTACTAGTGTCATCGTCATGAAGATGTTTGTGCAGAACTGAAGCATAAGCGGGAATGAATTTTCTGAAGAATTTTCGATCATTTTCATCCTTTAACATTGCCGAGAGTTTAATTGCAAGATTGCGGCTATTGTTTACAAGACCACCCCATAATTTGCGCCCTTCCCACCAACGATCATAAGCTGTATTGGTTCTAAAAACAAGTAATAATGAAATCACAAAACCTAACATTCCGTGCATTATAGGAATATTATGGATATAATCATTTTTTCCAACTTTGAAATAGGAAACTTCAATATAACCAATAAGCGAAGAATAAATCCCGATAGCAATCATTATCGGAAACAACTTTCTAACCGTGTCTGATTTATGAAAATGAAAAATAAAAGTAAACCAATCTTTGGTATTATATGAGATCATTTATATTTGTTTTGAAACAAATTTACTTTAAAAATTAATATTTCCAGCTAATTCTTTTAGTGCAATTTCAGATAATTTTGCTTCATATTGTGCATTGCTGTAACGTACTTTTGCATTAACATAATTCAACTGGGCCGTTCTAAAATCAAGCGTTGTAATGGTTCCAATTCTAAATTTGTCTAAAGTAATGTCTAGATTTTGTTTTGCAATCGCCTCGTTATCTTCTTCTAAACCAATTAATTCAAGATTGGTTAAATACGTCTGAAAAGCAGTACTCAATTGTGTGTTTAAAATCATGTTTTGCTGTTCGATTGCAATTTGAGAATTCTCGATTTGCAGTTTAGCAACCTTTTCATTTCGATGCTGATTAAAACCATCAAAGATGTTTAAACTTGCATTAAAACCATAATTAAAACCTTTTGAAGATGCTGAACTTGTAAAACCTAAACTAGACTGGCTTTCTACAAAATTATAACCCGAAGTCAGATTTACAACAGGATATCGATCTGCTTTTATTTGTTTAAGCTGTAATTCGGCAATTCGTTTGTTGATGATTTGCGATTCTAAAGCCGGATTTTGTTTCTGTGCTAAATCGATTAAATCTGCCAAAACTAATTTATCATCTACTTTAACCAAATCAGTTACGGTAAAATCTATTTTAGCATCACGCGCTAAATATTGATTCAATAAAATTTTAGCATTAGCGTAAGATTCTTTTTGTCTTAAAAAAGCAACCTGATCAGAGTTTAAATCTACCTGAGCATTTAAAACCTCTAATTTTGAAGCTTTCCCGATACTGAAACGATTTTGTGCCAATGTTAATCTTTGTTTAGAAATTACAATTGTAGTATCTAAAGCTGATAATTGATGCTGTTGCTGCACTAAGTCATAATAAGCTGAATTTACCTGACCAATTTTTACCAAAATGGTTCTTTTTAATTCAGAATCTCCTAATCTTTGAAGTTCTTTTAACTGGTCTAATTTTGCGAACATTTTCATACCATCAAAAACCGTCCAGCCTAAACTTACGCCATAATTTAAGTTATTATTTTTGGCATTGTTTAATTGTGTTGAAGTTCCGTCCTGACGAGTTTGAGACGAGTTTGTAACACTGTTATTGTCTGTGATAGATGCAGTAGCGGTTGGTAACATCCCAGCGTTTCCAACGGTTACATTGGTTTCGCTTATTTTGGTGTTATTCTTGGCAATCTTAATTTCAAAATTATTCTCCAAAGCTATTTTCATAGCATCTTGAATAGTCAGAACTTCTTGTGCATTTGTCTTTGCAAAACACAGGAATAAAACTAAACTGCTAAATAAAATTTTAATATTCATATTGTTTTTCTTTTACTGCAAATTCAAAGGCTAACCTGTAAATTTGCAGTTAATAATTTTTATTTACTTTCTCTTTCGTATTCGTCAATATGATCAAACTCCGGATAGTGTTTTCTGGCTTTAGACCACATAAAATAAATAGCCGGAATTACAAATAGGGTCAATGCCAATGAGAAAATAGTTCCTCCAACAATTACAACTCCCATTCCAATTCTACTGGTAGATGCAGCTCCAAGTGACATTGCAATTGGTAAAGCTCCTAATGCAATTGCTAAACTCGTCATCAGGATAGGACGTAAACGTGCTTCTGATGCTTCGAGAATTGCTTCTAATTTTGGTTTTCCCTGTTCTCGTAACTGGTTCGCAAATTCGACGATCAAAATACCATTTTTGGTTACCAGACCAATAAGCATTACGGTACCAATCTGACTGAAAATATTCCAGGTTTGATTGAATAACCATAACGAAAATAAAGCCCCCGCAACAGCCATTGGTACTGTTAAGATGATAATAAACGGATCAATAAAGCTCTCAAACTGTGCTGCCAGAATTAAAAAGATTAATAACAATGCCAATCCAAAGGCGAAAGAAGTATTGGAACTACTTTCGACAAAATCTCTCGATTCGCCACTTAAATCCGTAGTGAAGCTTTCATTTAAGACTTTAGCTTTGATTCTGTCCATTTCCTGAATACCATCGCTGATACTTTTACCCGGCGCTAAACCAGCAGAAACAGTCGCAGACATATAACGGTTGTTGTGATACAATTGTGGTGGATTACTTTGTTCTTCTACCTTTACAACGTTGTCCATTTGAATTAATTCACCCTTTCTGTTTTTTACAAACATCGAAGTTAAATCCAAAGGTTTAGATCTGTCCTTTTGGTCAAATTGCCCAATAACCTGATATTGTTTTCCGTTTTTAATGAAATACCCAAAACGTTGTCCGCTCAAAGAAAGCTGCAAAGTCTGAGCGATATCGATGATAGAAATCCCTAAACTTTCGGCTTTTTCACGGTCGATACTTACATTGATTTCCGGTTTATTGAATTTTAAATTAACATCGGTAATCGAGAAAACATCACTTTTACCAACTTCATCCATAAATACAGGGATTTTTTCTCTTAATTTCTCAAAATTCGGAGCCTGAATGATATATTGAATCGGTAGACCACCACGTCTGTTTACGGCAATTGTAGGCTGCTGAATAACAGATGTTTTAGCATCCGGATATTTTTTTGTCATTTTTGTTAACTGATCGGCAATGTCTTTTTGAGATCGCTTTCTTTCATCAGGTTCTTTTAGCGAAAGCCTGATAAAACCTGTATTGGTTGCCGAAGCTCCAAAACCTGGCGCAGTAATTACCAAACTCACTTTTTTCTCGGGAATAGAATCGTCTACCAATCTTGCAATTTCCTGCATGAAACGATCTGTATATTCATATGATGAACCTTCAGGCATAGTCATACGCATGGTTACGGAACTACGATCGTCATAAGGAGCAGTTTCTTTTGGAAGAATAGTAAAAAACAAATAAATTAATCCAAAACAAGCTATTAAAATAGGGAAGCTGATCCATTTTTTCTCCATGAAACGCCCCAAAGCTTCGGCGTAGCCGCTATTTAATTTTTCGAAAAATGGCTCGGTTCTAACATAGAATTTTGATTTTTTCTGTTCGCCGCCTTTCATTAAATAAGCATTCAACATTGGCGTTAAAGTAAGGGATACAAAGGCTGAAATTAATACCGCGGCACCAATTACAACTCCAAATTCCCTAAAGAGTCGACCAACGAATCCTTCTAAGAAAATTACCGGTAAAAATACTGCTGCAAGTGTAACAGAAATCGAAATTACAGCATAGAAAATTTCATTAGATCCTTTGATTGCCGCTTCAATTGGCGACATTCCTTCTTCGACTTTCTTAAAGATATTTTCGGTTACAACAATACCATCATCAACCACCAGACCTGTTGCCAAAACAATAGCCAATAAGGTTAATACGTTGATCGAAAACCCGAAAAGCCACATAATAAAAAATGTCGCAATTAACGAAACCGGAATATCAATTAAAGGTCTGAACGCAATTGCCCAGTCTCTAAAAAACAAGTAAATAATGATAATTACCAGAATAATAGAAATTCCTAAAGTCTCAGCAACTTCCAGTACTGATTTCTTTACGAAAATAGTATTATCAAGTGCAATATTCAGTTTTATATCTTTTGGAAGATCTTTCTTTAAGGCTTCGTATTTTTTATAGAATTCAGCCGAAATATCTAAGTAATTGGCTCCGGGCATTGGAACAATTGCCAAACCAATCATTGGTAATCCGGATTGACTTAGTTTTGTTTCGATGTTTTCAGGACCTAATTCTGCACCACCAACATCACTTAAACGAACAATTTTATCTCCATCAGTGCGAATAATAATATTGTTGAATTCTTCTGGTTTAGAAAGGTTTCCAACTGTTTTTACGGTAAGTTCTGTATTGTTTCCTGTTAGTTTTCCAGATGGTAATTCGACATTTTGAGCATTAAGCGCATCGCGAACATCAGACACCGTACAGCCGTAGGCCGTTAGTTTTACAGGATCGATCCATAAACGCATGGCATAACGTTTTTGTCCCCAAATTTGAACACCACTAACACCCGGAATCGTTTCTAATCGCTGCGAAATAACATTCTCTGCATAATCACTCAATTCAAGCGCGCTACGGCTGTCACTTTGAACCGTCATAGAGATAATTGCATCACTATCAGCATCCGCTTTTGATACAACAGGCGGAGCATCTATGTCTTGTGGTAAACTTCTAATAGCTTGTGATACCTTGTCACGAACATCATTTGCCGCTTCTTCAAGGTCTTTGTCTAAGTTAAATTCGATCGTAATATTACTGCTTCCCTGATTACTTGACGACGTTATATTTCTAATTCCGTCAATTGCATTTACTGCTTTTTCAAGAGGTTCCGTAATTTGTGATTCAATAATATCGGCATTTGCTCCCGTGTAGTTTGTTCGAATTGAAACCTGTGCCGGATCAATCGAAGGGAATTCTCGAACACCCAAAAAGGTATAACCAATGAAACCGAATAAAATAATCAAAAGATTCAGTACAATGGTTAAAACAGGTCTTCTTATACTTGTGGTTGATAAACTCATTATGATTTGGGATTTTAGATTTTAGAGTTCAGATATTAGATTTTAGAATAAAGAAAATAGATTTTCTAAACTCATAATTCAAAAATAATTACTCAAAAGCTTTACTTTTTTACTATAACTTTTATAGGGGCATCATTTTTTAATGACATAACACCGCTAGTAATTAGTGTGTCTCCGGCTTTTAATCCTGACAAAATCAAAATAGAAGCATCTGTCCTTGTAGTTGCGTCAACCTTAACTTCTTTGGCTTTGCCCATATTGGCGATATAAACTTTTTTACCATCTTGTATTGGCACAATAGCTTCTGACGGAACAACGATTGCGTCTTTGATAATATTTAACGGCAGTTTTACATCTGCAAAAGTCCCTGGAAAAAGTTTTCCATCTATATTATCTGCTATGGCACGAACTTGTAAAGTACGTGTTGCTACTGCAACTTCCGGCTCTATAGCATAAATTTTTGCAGAATAAACCTTATCAGATCCTGAAACCGAAAAATCAATTGTAGCCCCTGATTTTACTTGTGAAGCATATTTTTCAGGGATTGAAAACGTAATTTTCAATTTTCCTGTATTGACTAATTTTGCTACTAAGATAGTGGGCGTAATATAAGTTCCCGGTGAGATAGAACGCAAACCAATTTTTCCTGAAAATGGCGCTTTAACAGATGTTTTAGCAATTTGAGCTCTAATTAACTGAGTTTGGGCTTTCATTGAAGCATAATCAGCATTTGCAACGTCAAATTCTTCCTGACTAATCGCTTCTTTTTGAAGTAATAATTTGGCTCTTCTTTCATTTTCTCCCGCCAAACCTTCTTTGGTTACAGCTTGTCTCAATTGTGCTTTTAATTCAATATCATTTACTTTAAATAGCACCTGACCTTTATTTACAAAACTTCCTTCTGTAAAGTAAATACCTTCAACAATTCCTGAAACTTCACTTCGGATTTCAATTTGTTCATTTGCTTCGACAGATCCGGATAAAGAAAGATTATTATCAAATGTAGAAGTGTTTACTACAATTCCGGTTACAGTTGTAGGAGCATCTTTATCGCCAAATTTTTTAGATTCGTCGTTTTTATTTTTGTTTGATACCACTCGATAGGCAATAAATCCTCCCAGAACTATGATTAGAAGGGCGTAGATTAGGTTTTTTACTTTCATAAAATAAAGGTGAATGTGTTTTTGGGTCTGTTTTTAGTAAGCTTACAAATTTAACTTTTTGAAGCGAAAACAAAAGAGCTTAGCTTTTATTTAACACTTGTATGTACAAGTTTTTTGATTAATCAATGACTTAGACTGTTTTGCTTAACAATGGTTTAATGTCGATGTGATTTTTTTTTAAATAAATCATATTTAAAAAAAAGGTACAGTTAATTTCTTTCATAAAAAACAGTGAAAGTAGTGTAGTGATTGCAAATGATAAATGCTATAAGTTTTCTTATGCAGAACTTCTGTAATAATGCTTTTTGTTGTAAAATCTTTGCTTTACAACGGTTGATTTATTCAGAAATACACTTAGCTGTTACGCTCATCAATTCATAATTAAGCGTTCCTGCTTTGTCTGTTGGAGCCTTGATTGTTGCTGTATGTTTGTCGTTTTCGGTACTTACGGTTTTTAGAATTCCGTTTTCTTTATAAGTAAAAACATAGGGCGGCGTTCCTCCTGATCCTGTAAATATAATTTCGGGGAAGGCTTCGTCTTTACATACTTCTCTTGATCCCATAATTGTGGCTGTAGGTAATGGTTTAAGAGCTATTACAGCTTTTTGATCTGTTATTTGTGTTTGGCAATTAGTAACCGGATCTTTTGCATTTACGATTTCATATATAGTTTCATCAGTAAGTATTCCGGTATATAAATTATAGTGTCCGTCAGAATTTAAAGTAATTGCGTTTGGAATTCCTGCGTTTACCGTATACTTGACTTCGGCATTTGGTGTTCCGGTAAAAACTATGTTTGTGCCATTTCCTGAACATATTGTGATTCCGTCCGAAATATTTGCCACAAGCTGCGGATTAACCGTTACGGTATTCACTCCTGATGCAGATCTGCATTTACTGTTTTCTATATTTCCAACTTCAGAGACAAGCATTCTGTATTGTGTGGTTTCTGTAACATTATTAGCAATGTAACTTTTGTTTGTTGCTCCGGTAATATTTTCCCATACAGATGTAACTGTATTCTTTTTTTGCCATTGATATACCGCCGCATTCGAATAAAAATTGGCTTCAACAAGGCATTCCATTGAAACATTTTCTCCTGCGCAAACAACAGGATCTAAGTTTGAAATTTTAATATCAGGTTTAAGCGCTTCAAAAAGAATGTCATCATAACCGGTATGATTGGTGCCATCGATTCCGCTAACAATCTCTAAAGTTAAAGAGTTAACAGAAGAATTGGGAATTGTAAAAATAATTGAAACTTTCTCCCATGTGAAAACTGGAGAGACGGGAATTATTCTTGAAGCAGCTGTGGCAATTAAGGCGTTATTTTGGCCATTACGGATATTAAATATCGCTCTTGAAGTAGAGGTTCCTGCTTTATGCAAATTAGCAATCCAGACTGAAAACTCATATTTTGTATTGGTACATAATCCCTCTACATTCTTCTTATATATTATTGTTCCTTGTTCATGTACATCTAAAATCATCATATAGCCATTTTTGTCTCCCGGTGTATGGTCTTCTCCTGAATGGTAAGAGCCAGGACCAAAATAATACGGATTTGGCAGTAAAGTATAAAGACCACTGTTTGTAGTGCCAATTGGAGCGTATTTTAACGTCGTAGTCCCATCGGCAGGATTTAAAAGGCTTCTTGAACTTTCTGTTGCACCTGTGCCAAATGAGATAGAAAAGATTGATTCCTGAGCCAGGCAGCTAAAAGTTGATCCACAAAATAGAGCAAAAACATATATAAAATTTTTTGACATTTTTGTAATTATCATAGAAAATACAGATTAAAATATGTAGTAAAAATCTTTGTTTAAATAGATAAATACCGTTAAATAGCTTCAAACTAACAACTTTAAAATTCTCTAAACTTTAGCAAAAAGGCATAATTGTAATACTATAGGGTTTAATGTTGGTATGAGTTTTTTTTTAAATTGATTTTCTAAGACGGACTTAAAATTGTTAAAAAAGATATCGAATTTTGTGCTTTTTATGATAATTTGTAAGTATTGACTTTCTTTTAAGGTAAAAATACTTATTTAAAAAGAAAGAAAAACCTTTCAAATATGTTTTTTGAAGCATTTTATCTGTTTTATGTTGCACTTTATCGATTTTATTTGTAACATTGATAAGGTTAAACAAAATATATTTTTTGATACAGAAAAACCTATATTTTTAATTCCTAAATTGTTAAAATATGAGAATTGGCGCTGTTTTTCGACTTTAGTACTCCAATTAGTAAATGATTGTGTTAACAAGTGTTTATCTTTTTTTATTCCCTCACTAAGAAAATAATCAGTTTATGAAGAAAAAAATACTTTTAGTCCTATGGTTTTCATTATTACTTATTGCAATTTGTGCTTTGTTTTGGCAAAATGAGTTTAAATATAGTTTACCAACTCCAATCCCTAAAGGTTATCAGGAGATAGCCATGGGAAGTAAAATCGATTTAAAGTGCTGTCTTGCTGATCACAGACCGGTTTTTATTCATTTTTTTAATCCTGATTGTCCGTGTTCCCGCTTTAATATACCTCATGTAAGCGAATTAATTAAGAAATATGGTGACAGGATTAATTTTAAAATTGTGGTTCTAAACAAGCAGAAGAGCTTTACAATCGAAGAAATCCAGAAAAAATTCGACGCCAATATTCCAGTATATTTCGATGAAGGAATGGCAAAAAACTGTGGTGTTTTTTCGACTCCGCAAGCAGTTCTTCTTGACGATTCTCAAAATTTATATTACCGCGGAAACTACAATAAAACCAGATACTGTACCAATGCTGACAGTAACTATGCCCAGCAGGCAATTGAATCTCTGCTGAAACAAAATCATGCCCCCTCATTTGATGCTTTAGCTCTGAGAGCTTACGGATGTTCGTTACCAAAATGCACTAAATAAATCTATCCCTAACCTAATTAACTAAATTTATGAAAACAAAAGCCAGTTTGAATGAACAAGACTATCTGTACAATTTTATGTCTACAATGACACAAAAATCAGATACAATTATCAATTATGTTCTTGCCGCTTATTTCCTCTTTGGGATTGCCCTTGCCTTTAAATACGATACTTTTGAAATAGGAGTAGGCGTTGGTACCTTAAACTTATTGCTATATTATTCGGCAAAGTTTTTTGTCAAGAATTCGACATTGTATCAATATGTATTGTCAATAGTTTTAGCAATATTCATGGCACAATATATTTATCAGATGCACGGTTTGTTTGAGATGCATTTTACGGTTTTCATTGCAAGTACCATTTTAATTATCTACCAAAACTGGAAACTGCAAATTCCGCTGACCTTATTGGTTGTATTGCATCACGGGCTTTTAGCATACATGCAAAACTTTGTTTTTAGCGATCCAAAAGGTTTACAGCTGTATTTTTCACAGGTTAATTTTGATCTTGAAACGTTTGTAATACATGTTGTTTTGGCGGCAGTTGTATTTTTTATGAACGGATACTGGGCATATTATTTTAAGAAACACAGTCAGAATCATATTTCTAAAATTTCTGATGAATACGAATTAGAGAATATCAAATTGGCATCTGCAAAATACAGTTCACTAAGTGCTACAAAAGATTATAATGACTTTATTCACAGAACAACTCTGGATCTTAAATTGCCAGTAAACTCAGTTTTAAAACTTATTGATGTTTCAAAAGGACATACAGACAATGATAAATTGCTGAGTTACTTAGAAATGATGAGAGAAAGCGCTAAAAAGATTGACGATTTAGTGAATGATATCCATGTTAAGTCCACAAATAGTAGAAGATAATTTTTAATAGAAATCAATTTTCAAATCGATTATTAATTATTAAATCTATACTTATTTTATGTTCAAGTATGATTTTGAATCAGTCAGTCCGATGCGGATTGCCTTGAAAAAATCATTTGATGTTTTTTGAAAGATAATGTGACTTTCAATTCATTCGAAAAAATTGGAGCCCAAACTGAATTAGGTCAAGAAGTTGCCAGAATTAAAAATGAATATGGTAAAAATCTAAACGTTCAGAATTTAGATTTTCAGTATAAAAAACTAATTCAGGATTACAAGCGATATTCATCATTTGAAATTGATACAGGATACCTTGCCTCAGTGGCTGGAAATTGAACTGGAGAGTGTCTTTCAGAAAATAAAAAACATATTAATAACTCTGGAATTAGAACTTAATTAGAGTACTATTTTAAGAGAATTCAACTTTATACGCAGAAATGTAACTGTATATTAATTTTAAAGATAAAAAATTATGGATGCCAGAATTAACCGTCCAACGCCATCTGATAGAGAAGTAGATTGGAATAAGAATAAAGTATTGCTCAGTAAAACAGATACAAAGGGGACAATTCTATACGCCAATGAAGATTTTATAGATGTATCCGGATACGATGAGTTTGAGCTGATTGGACAGCCTCATAACATTATACGTCATCCTGATATGCCAAAAGTAATTTTTAAATTCTTGTGGGATAGTATTAAATCAAACCGGAATATTCATGCGATTATCAAGAATATGTCTAAAACCGGCCGATATTATTGGGTTGTAACCGATTTTAAAATTATAGCTGATGGTGATGGCGAAATTGTAGGATACTTTGGAACCAGAAAATCAGTTCCGGAAGAAGTTGTAACAAAGTTTATAGAACCTTTGTATAAAAAACTTGTGCATATCGAAGAAGCAAGCGGACTCCATGCTTCTGAGGAATACCTTATTGGTTTCTTAGAAGAGCGCAAGAAAAGCTATATGGAGTATATTGATAATATTATTGCAACAAAAAAAGATGATAAAAACAAAATAAGTAAAGGTTTGTTTAGTGGTCTTTTTGAAAAAAAAGAACCTCCTAAAAAGAAGTAAAAACAATCAATTATATATGCTTCATTGGATCAGGTAAAAAATATTCAAAAAAACAAAATTTGTCCCCCAACAAATCTGAAATCACCCTTAGAAATGGTAATTGAATATTTAGAATTTAAACATAAATTTGAGTTTGATGCAATGAAGTATATTTTTTTCTGAAATTTCAATTTTGAAATTCCAAATACAATCCTGAGGATTTCAGGATAAAATCCAATTTTGAAATTGCTTCGTCTGTTCGCTAACGCTCGGGTGCAAATTCCAAGCTCCGAGTCTAAAAACTTAGAACCTCAGAACCTCAGAACCTTTCTCTAACTAATATAATTCCAGATATTTTTCTTCTTGGTCAACTCAATAAATACAGCTTTTAAGACTGCGTGTTCAGGTTTTTGTAATGGACCATCTTCTTTAAGGATTTTCAGTGCATAATTTCGGGCGAGACCCAAAATATCACGATCACGTACAATATCAGCAATTTGAAGATTTAAAACACCACTTTGCTGTGTTCCCATTAAATCCCCCGGACCACGAAGTTTAAGATCAACTTCGGCGATTTCGAAGCCGTCATTGGTTTGTACCATAGTTTGCATCCGAGTTTTACTGTCATCACTTAATTTATGGCTCGTCATTAAAATACAATAACTTTGCTCAGCACCACGACCAACACGACCACGCAATTGGTGAAGCTGAGATAAACCAAAACGCTCAGCACTTTCGATAATCATTACACTCGCATTAGGTACATTTACACCAACTTCAATAACGGTTGTCGCCACCATAATATTGGTTTTGCCTTCAGAAAAACGTTTCATTTCGGCATCTTTATCAGCTGGTTTCATTTTTCCGTGCAAGATAGAAATCGAATATTGAGGCAACGGAAAATCACGGGAAATACTTTCGTAACCGTCCATTAAATCTTTAAAATCCATTTTCTCAGATTCCTGAATTAACGGATAAACGATATAAATTTGTCTTCCAAGTGCAATCTCATCCCTCAGAAACTTCCAAACCTTCAAACGATTACTATCAAAACGATGTACGGTTTGAATAGGTTTTCTGCCGGGAGGCAATTCATCAATTACTGAAATATCCAAATCTCCATACAAACTCATTGCTAAAGTTCGCGGAATAGGAGTAGCCGTCATTACTAAAACATGTGGAGGAATTTCGTTTTTCTTCCACAATTTAGAACGTTGTTCTACCCCAAATCTGTGTTGCTCGTCAATTACAGCCAGACCTAGATTTTGAAATTTCACTTTATCTTCCAATAAAGCATGCGTTCCAATTAATATATGTAAACTTCCGTTTTCGAGTTCTTCATGAATGATCTTTCGGGCAGCAGTTTTAGTCGAACCGGTAAGTATTTTAATGTTTAAATTTAGTGTTTCTGCTAATTCAGATAAACCAATAAAATGCTGATTTGCCAGAATTTCGGTTGGAGCCATCAAACAAGCCTGAAAGCCGTTATCAATTGCCAAAAGCATGCTCATAAATGCCACAATAGTTTTTCCAGAACCAACATCACCTTGCAGTAAACGGTTCATTTGAGCATTGCTTCCCATGTCTGAACGAATTTCTTTGATTACCCTTTTTTGAGCATTGGTAAGTTGAAATGGTAAATGATTTTGATAAAAATCATTAAATAGTTCCCCCACTTTTGTAAAAGGATGTCCTTTTATTTTATGTTTCCGAATCAGGTTTTTGGTAATTAATTGCAGTTGAATAAAGAATAATTCTTCAAATTTTAACCGGAATTGGGCTTTCGCCAAAACTTCACTGCTTTTAGGAAAATGGATATTAAATAAAGCCGCTCTTTTCGAGATTAATTTTAATTCTTCAATCAGATAAGAAGGAAAAGTTTCTGTGAATAAAGCCTGAGTTTCGATAAATAATTGCTCCATCATTTTATTAATCGTCCTATTTGAAATTCCCCTGTTTGCGAGGGTTTCGGTCGAAGGATAAACAGGCTGCATGGCTGAACGAAGACTTTTTTCGTGTTCCGTCAATAATTCAATTTCCGGATGTGCCATGCTAAATTGACTTCCGTAAAGAGAACATTTTCCAAAAATCACACAAACTTCATTTAGTTTCAAACTTTCACGAATCCATTTATGACCCTGAAACCAGTTAAGATCCATTTGTCCCGTATCATCCACGAAAGTGGCAACGAGACGTTTTTTGTTTTTGGCAAATTCAACCGTTTTTATATTGATTATTTTTCCAATAATCTGAACTTCAGAGCCTATATTCTGAAGTTCGTTAATCTTATAATAACGAGTTCTGTCGATATATCTATTCGGAAAAAAATTAACCAAATCCCTATATTTATGAATTCCCAATTCCTTACGAAGCAATTGACCACGATTTGGGCCAACACCTTTTAGGTATTCAATTGGGGTTTCAAGGAGGTTATTAGACATTTTTTTTGACTTCTTAGTTTTTTTAGACTGGCTTAGATTTTTAGATTTTAGAAAATAGAGTATAGACAAAAATCTATTTTCTTTTTTCTAAACTCTATTCTCTTTTCGGAAAAGCGAAGATAGATTTTAATTAGGAATTTTGAAAATCAGAGAATTTAAAGTATAGAAAATAATATCTTTGAAGAATAAAATAACAAGAAATGACAACACATTTAGCACTTTTAAGAGGAATCAACGTTTCAGGACATAATATGATGAAAATGGAAGCTTTGAAAACAATGTTGGAAAATATTGGTTTTAAAAATGTACGAACCTATCTTCAAACCGGAAATGTTTTTGTGGATACTGAAGAGGAGAGTGCTTCAAAAGTTGGTTTTATGATTAAACAGGAAATCTTTAAAGTTTTTGGTCATGAAGTTCCAACCATTGTCATTACTAAAGAAGATTTGGAATTGTGTTTTAAAAACAGTCCGTTTTTGAAAGAAAAAGAAATTGATACCAAAAAATTATATGTCGCTTTTGTATCGATTGCTTTAAAAAGCGAAAATATCAACGATCTAAAAATAAGCCAGTTTAAACCCGATGAAGCAAGCATTGATGGCAATCGAATTTTTATTAAATATGATGTAGGCGCAGGAAAAACAAGATTTGACCAAAAATATATCGAGAAAAAGCTAAACGTAACAGCGACAATAAGGAACTGGAATACGGTTACTAATTTGCTTAACATGTATGCTGAAAATTAGAAAATGCGTCAATTAGAAAATGAGATAACGCTCATGACATTAACTGCAATTTTTAATTATTAACAACAAAATCATTATCTAATTTTCAAATTCTACTCTCTAATCCATTTTAGCATTGAGGGAAATGCTGCTTTGTTTTCTTTTAAGGCGCGTTCTTTTCCTAAACAAAGTCCGACCCATTCAAGAAAAGGAAGACCAATATAAACTTCATTCTTAAAATTCGAAACCAACCAATCTGATCCATTTTTATAACCATCGGGATGAAAAACAAATTCAGGTTCTAATTGTAAATATTTAGTTGCTGCAAACGACCAAAGAATTGCCCCCATTTCTTCACCATCAGAAGGCCAGGAAGCTGACATTTCACTCGTACCAACTATATTTCTTTCTGCGGAAGTTGTAACGGCTAAATGTCCTGCTTCATGCAAAATATCACCCGGATATAATAGCTTTTTATAGTCAATATAAATACAATTTGGACCTAAACTTAATCCGGGAAGAAAAGTTTCGTCCAGTTCTTTTTCAATCACATTAATTCCAATTTGATTGAGAAATGATAAGACTTTTTTGAGTTCCAAACTGTTCTCTTCTATTAACATAAAAACAAAATATTATTCTAAGTTATTTATTGAAGTTTAAATCAAATCGCAATACCAGAAACCAAAATCAAAAGCATCACTTGAATTGGTGTCGCAAGCTGTATTTGAAGAATCTTCGGTTTTTGGTTTTTCATATTTTCGATAAACGATCTCTCCAATTTCAAAATGTATTGGTTCTGAAAAAATTGGTCCATCAAAAGTAAAGGTATGAAATTCACCATTTTCGCCGCAAACATCTACATTATCAGGTAAATCATTGATAAAATCCTGATCAATTATACGTCCAACAAAACTTTTGTCTAAATATCGTTCATTTACACAAACCACAATAGTCTTAAATCCTGTCGCAATAAATTCCTGAATCAAATCCTGAGTTGGAATTTTCCAGATCGGAAAAACGCCTTCAAACCCTATTTTGGCTAGTTGATCTTCACGGTATTTTCGTAAATCTTCCAGGAATATATCTCCAAAAACCGAATGTGTAATGCCTTGTTCTTTTAATTCGGTTAAGGTTTTGGTCATGACATTTTCGTAAACCTCCATCGTTGGCATTTCCGGAATTTCTAGAATTTTAAGAGGCAAACCAATGCTTTTTGCCTGTGCTTTAAGTAATTCAACACGAACACCATGCATCGAAATACGCTGAAACTGCTGGTTAACACTTGTTAGTAGGCATTCGATTTTAAAATCAGGGTTTTGTAAAATTTTATGTAAAGCAAGTGCAGAATCTTTTCCGCTGCTCCAGTTAAATAAGGCTTTTTTGGGTGCTGACACGATAATATAATTTTCTGATGGTAAACTTACAAATTTCGTTCGATTTGTTGACGAAACCTTTGTAACTTTGGATCTTTGCCCTCAAATTTATTCTTAATGAAATTTATTCTTTTATTCTTTACCAGTTTCATTTTTGCACAACAAACCCAATTTGTCGATTTTAAATCGGTTAATGCGCATTTGAAATTAAATACCACAGACAAATCGATTGCTGGATCAGTAGAATATCAGTTTGATGTACTGAAACCAACCGATACGATTAAAATTGATGCCAAAGACATGGAATTTACTAAAATTCTAATCAATCAAAAAGAGGTTAATTTTATAAATACAGGTAAACAATTACAGCTTATCGATAGTTTTAAAGAAGGAAAAAACAAGCTGACTTTTGATTATTGGGCAAGGCCAAAACAGGCTTTATATTTTATAGCTATAGAAAATTCTGAAGTGCAGATCTGGACGCAAGGGCAGGGAAGATATACCAGTAATTGGTTTCCGAGTTTTGATGATGTCAATGAAAAGCTGATTTTTAATTTAGGAATCACATTCAACAAAGAATATCAGGTAGTCTCAAACGGAGTCTTAAATGAAAAAATAACAAACGGCGATTTAACCGAATGGCAATACAAAATGGAAAAACCAATGAGTTCTTATCTTGTCATGCTTTCTATTGGGAAATATGATAAAAAAGAACTGAAAGCCAAGTCTAAAATTCCGTTAGAATATTATTTAGAAAATAAAGATGCAAACCGTTTTGAATCGACTTTTCGTTATTCGAAGCGAATTTTTGATTTTTTAGAGAAAGAAATTGGAGTAAATTATCCTTGGGAAGTCTATAGAGAAATTCCGGTTCGTGATTTTTTATATGCCGGAATGGAAAACACAACTTCAACGCTTTTTGCAACGCGTTATGTAGTAGATTCTATTGGCTTTGAAGATCGAAATTATACCAATGTTGATGCGCACGAGTTAGCGCATCATTGGTTTGGAGATTTGATTACTGCCGAAAGTAGTATGCATCATTGGCTTCAGGAAGGTTTTGCTACCTATTATGCTTTGCTTGCGGAAAGAGATATTTATGGAGACGATTATTTCTATTCGAAGCTATATGATACAGCCCAACAAATCAAATTTGCTTCCAGAACAGATTCGGTTCCGGTTTTGAATGCCAAAGCGAGTTCTTTGACTTTTTATGAAAAAGGAGCCTGGGCTTTGTTTGTTCTGCACGAATCAATTGGAGATAAAGCATTCAAAAAAGCTATAAAAAGTTACTTGAAAAAGTATGCTTATCAAAATGTAAATACACAAAATTTCTTTGATGAAATCAGGAAAGTTTCAGATTTTGATTTGGATAAATTCCAAAAAACATGGCTAGAATCGCCAACATTTGATACTGCTGAAGCAAATACTTTACTGAGTAAAAATAAAACAATTCAAGTTCGATTAGAAGTTGATAAATTAAAGAAAACGCCATTGGCAGAAAAAGAAGTTTTTCTAAAAAAGACTTTAGAATCTGATGTTTTTCCAAGTGTAAAACAAGCTATTGTTGATCAATTAGAAAAGGAAAAGTATGAAGGCAAAAAGGCACTTTTACTTACCGCTTTAAAAACCAATAACGTGCAAGTTCGACAAGATGTTGCAAGTACTTTGACTAAGATTCCAGAGGATTTTAGGTTAGAATATGAAACTTTGCTGGGTGATAAATCATATCAAACGCAAGAAATTGCTTTGTTTTGGTTATGGAAAAACTTTCCGGATCATCGCTCAGAATATCTTGATAAATCTAAAAACTGGATTGGTTTTAACGATTATAATCTTCGTACAATGTGGCTTTCATTAGCATTATCTACACCAAATTACAGCAGTAATCCGGATGCTTTGGTTGCGGAATTAGTTTCTTTTTCATCAACAAAATATGAAGCGACAACAAGACAAAATGCACTTGAAAAATTAATTTCGTTTAAAATTATTAATGATCAGGTTTTGAGTAATTTAGTTTCGGCTACAACGCATCATATGTGGCAGTTTTCTAAGTTTGGAAGAGAGACAATTCGATTTTTATTAAAAAATTCGGAGATGCGTGTTTCATTTGAAAGAATTTTGCCTAATTTGACCCCTGATGAACAGTTTCAATTAGATCGTTTGTTGAAAGAGAATGAGGTGAAGAAGCAAGAATAGTGAAGTTGAGAATGAAGAAGAAAGATGCAAGAAGAAAGATTTGACATTTAGTGAAGGTCTTTCATCTTGACTCTAAAATCTTGTATCTTTCTAAAAAAAAAATCCAAAAACAAAACCTACAATATATTTATGAGAGCATTGGTTATTTCTGGTGGAGGAAGTAAAGGAGCATTTGCGGGAGGTGTAGCGCAATATTTAATCGAGGAGAAAAACCACGAATACGATCTGTTTATAGGGACTTCTACCGGAAGTTTGTTAATTCCGCATTTGGCATTAGGACATATTAAGAAAATTCACTCGGTTTATACCAATGTTACAATGGGAAGCATCTTTAATATTTGCCCTTTTGTAGTTAAGAATAAAGATGGAGTTGATATTGTAACCATTAACCATTTCAATGTTTTGCGTCAGTTTTTTAAAGGAAAAAGAACCTTTGGAGAGAGTAAAGGATTGAAGAAATATATTCAGAATAATTTTAGCCTTTCTGATTTCAATAATCTTAAAAAACTTAAGAATGATGTTGTAATTACAGTAACTAATTTTACTAAAAACGAATCAGAATATAAATCTATAAAAGATTGCAGTTATGATGAGTTTTGCGATTGGTCCTGGATTTCCAGCAATTATGTTCCGTTTATGAGTTTGGTCGAAAAAGATAATTGCGAGTATGGCGACGGCGGATTTTCGAGTTTGGTTCCCATTCGTGAAGCTATTAATCGTGGCGCAACAGAAATTGATGTAATTATATTGGAAACAGAAGTCAATATGGATAAAACCGTTATTGGTAAAAATCCGTTTTCGTTAATGATTGATTTGTTTAGAATTGCCTTAGATCAGGTTGAAAAACACGATATTGCTATAGGAAAACTTATGGCAAACAATAAGAATGTGAAACTTAACTTATATTACACTCCGACAAAATTGACTGATAACGCCCTTATTTTTAACAAGGAAGTTATGAAGGAATGGTGGGAACAAGGTTTTGAATATGCTCAGAATAAGTCTGAAGTAATGAGTGATAACAGGTAATTATAAATACTTTGTCTAAAAAAATGAAGAAATACTACGGGATTCTATTTACAGTACTTTATGCTTTAATATTCAGAGTTCTGGTTGAGTTTGATGTTATAGAAATGAATTCCTTAGATTATTTGATAATTGTTCCGATAGTTATTGGATACTTACCGTTTTTGTTAGACGCAGAGGCTTTTGCTAATAGTAGTTTCAGGGCTGTATTTTATCCTTTGATAAGCAATTTTTTATTTTTGTTAATTGCTTTTATGAGTAGATTGGAAGATCTGGGATGTCTTATCATTTTACTTCCTCCTTATGTGATTATATCGGTTTTGGTTAGCTTAACTTTTAGACATTTTATTGCATTTAGAATTGATTGTAATAAGAAAAAATTAAATAGAAACAGTATGTTACTGATCGTAATTCCGATTCTTTTAGGTAACGTCGAAAAGTTTATTGAGAAAAAAGAAACTCATTTCCAAATTTCAGAAAAAGTAATAATTGACAGTTCAAAAGAGGTAATCTGGAATAATTTATTTGCTGTTCCTGAATTAACTAATTATATTGATAATTCGATTTATAATTATTTGGGATTTCCTAATCCTATAAAATCGGAGTATAATTCCGGAACAAATACAAGATTAGGGTATTTTGATAATGGAGTAATACTTAATGAAAAAGTTATTAAATCAGAAAAATACAAGGAACTATCTTTTGCCGTCAATGTAGACAAATCTGATCTTGATAACAGTCAGACATTCAAACATGTTCTTAAAAATAAAAACTTAGTTTTTAATTCTATAACTTATCAATTGAGAACAATAAGTAAATCAAAAAGTGAATTAACACTTACTTGCGATTATAAAATTAGGACAAATATTCCGTTGTATGGCGGGATTTGTTCTAAAAGTATCATTTCTGATTTCGAAAATAAATTATTAAAGGCCTTAAAAAAGAAGATTGAAAATTGATAATTTTTGGAAGAACTGAATTCTAAATTCAGTAATTATTGCAACAGGTATATCAGCAGCGAGTCAGGGTTTTTAAGATTATATGATTTATAAGAAAGGAAAAACTAAAAACAAAAAAATGAGTGAATTTAGATATAGTATTTGTGAACCAACAAATCCGACAATTATTGAAAAAGGAAAGATTGATTCTTCAGCGATAATGAAAATTCTTGAAGAATTTCCATGGAGATTACTTTTAGAAGAAGCAGAGAATTCAAAAAATATTTATTACTCACCATCGCTTGAGGTCGAAAATTTAGACAATAAAAATGGTTTAGCAATTTCAGCGGTTGGCAATCCTGATAAATATGATTTTTATGTGTTTTTCAAAAGACCTAAAATGCAGAAGACATGGTTTGGTTTAAGTGAAAAATTAAATAAAAATTATACTTCTGAACTACTTGATCAAAGTAAAGAAAAAACAATTGAAATAGTAAAAGCTTTGATTGATAATAATTTAAGTTTTTTAGAACATAAATTTCAATAGCTCTGATTATTGATAAACGTAGTTAGAAATTGACTTAATATGATAATATCTTTTGATCTTGATGATACTTTAATTTCTAAAAATAAGTTTGAGTTGGAAAAATCAAATTTATTACAACAATTTTTTGGTCTTGAAAATCTAAGAAAAGGAACGATAGATTTATTTAGAGAACTAAAAAAGCAGAAGCATCAAATTTATATTTATACGACTTCGTACAGAAGTGAATCCCGAATAAAGTGGACATTTTATTCTTATGGAGTTTCTGTTGATTTTGTGATAAACCAACAGAAACATCAAAAGTCAATCCGTAAAAAAGATATTTATTGTTCAAAATTTCCACCTATGTTTAATATTGATATTCATATAGATGATTCAATTGGAGTGGAAATGGAAGGTCAGAAATATGGATTCAAAACCATTATAATTTCTGAAAAAGATGAAAATTGGAATCAAACAATTCTGAGTAATTTACATTAGATAAAAAAATCTAAATTGTTTTTACCACAACTCAGAAACTTCGTTTTTAATATACGCTAATGCGGCATTGCTTGGTGATTGTTTTTCTAACAAATCATTCAAAATTACTTCACGCAATTTATCAGCATTGTCTACACGATCGCTCATAGCAGTTTTGCGGATGATTTGTATCGTTGAGTTTTTAGCTGTTGTAATAATTGTCCAACATTCATCAGACATATAAATTTGTTGTGCTAAATTGTGTTCAAATTCATGTTCGATTTGGTCGATTAAGAAATTTTCGTAATCGTGCTTTTCGTTCGAAATTGGCGCAATTCTTATCAATAGTTTGGTTAGGTTAATACGCTCTAAATATAAAGTCATACGCTCGTAAGCTTGTAAACGTATTGGTAATGATTGTTTTTGATATTCTCTGTTTAATAAAAAAGCACGTTTTTTATCATTGTTTTTAATATGTAATTCAAAAAAGCTATAAGCCACGAATCCAGTAACTACAGCAGGTAAAGTATAACTGGCTAATTCTATAATTCTTGTAAAATCCATTTGGTTCAATTTTTCAACAAAAATATACTTTTTGGGGAGAAATCCGCTTTAAATTTATTGTAATAAACAAAATGGAAGTTTACTTTTGTTTACAGTTCTCAAAACCGTCTGAAACACACTATTAATGGATTCATATGTCATAATTTTACTTTGTTTAGCTGCTTTTGCTGCAGGATTTATTGATGCTATTGTTGGCGGTGGCGGATTGATTCAAACACCAATGGGATTGATTTTATTGCCTAATTTGCCAGTTTCTACGGTTATAGGAACTTTGAAATTACCAGCATTTACCGGAACTGCTTTTGCGGCTTTTCAATACCTTAAAAAAGTTTTTATTCAATGGCGATTGTTATTGATTATGATGTGTCTGGCGGTTCCGTCGGCATTTTTGGGTTCTACTTTATTGACTTATGTAAGTAATGATTTTATGAAGCCGCTTTTATTGGTGGTTTTGTCTCTTTTGCTAATTTATACCTACGCTAAAAAGAATTTCGGACAGCATGTAGCCAAAGATCATTCGGCTAAAACGCAAATTTTGTATGCGGTTGTTATCAGCATAATTGTTGGTTTCTACGATGGATTTATCGGTCCCGGAACCGGAAGTTTTCTGGTAGTTGCTTTTATTGCTTTAATGGGTTTTGACTTTTTGCACGCTTCCGCAAATGCTAAAATGGTAAATCTGGCGACAAATTTTGGATCAATTTGTTTGTTTATGCTAAAAGGGAAAATTATTTGGGTTATTGCAATTCCAATGGCAATAAGCAACGGACTTGGCGGATGGCTTGGTGCAAAACTGGCAATTAATAAAGGAAATGGCTTTATTAGAGTTTTCTTTTTGATTGTGGTAATCGGTACTTTAATCCGATTTGCTTATGATGTGTTTTATAAGTAAGGCTCTGAGTTGTTAAGTTTTCTTGCGATATATCTTGGAGTCTTAGCGACTTAGAATCTCAGAAACTTAAAAAGAAGCCTACTGCTTAAATCTAGCCCCGATAGAGGCGATATCCTCGTAGTGAAACGGAGAGATAAAGCTGAAAGCGGGAACTGTGTTTAATAAAATGCCTATTCTCTGGCTTCAAAAAAAATAAAAACTTAGTCCCAAAGTTTCGATAGAACCACCGAAACTTAGTAGCTTATTAAATGTAGAATTCTTATTTTTGCATTACTTATGGAGAAAAATTTCATGCAGAAATACATTGACCAGCTCAATGAAGCACAACGACAACCCGTTCTGAAAAAAGACGGGCCAATGATTATTATTGCTGGCGCAGGTTCAGGAAAAACCCGTGTTTTAACTATTAGAATTGCTTATTTGATGGCTCAGGGTGTTGATGCCTTCAATATTTTGTCGCTGACTTTTACCAATAAAGCGGCCCGTGAGATGAAGCACAGGATTTCGGATATTGTGGGTGGACCCGAAGCAAAAAATCTTTGGATGGGGACTTTTCACTCGATTTTTGCGCGTATTCTGCGTGCAGAGTCGGATCATTTAGGATATCCATCTAACTTTACAATTTATGATTCTCAGGATTCGGCAAGATTAATTTCTTCGATTATTAAAGAAATGCAGCTGGATCGTGATGTCTATAAACCAAAACAAATCTTAGGACGAATTTCGACTTATAAAAATAGTTTGATTACTGTAAAAGCTTATTTTAACAATCCGGAATTGGTTGAAGCCGATGCTATGGCAAAAAGACCAAGATTAGGAGAGATTTATCAGCAGTATGTAGAGCGTTGTTTTAAAGCCGGAGCAATGGATTTTGATGATTTATTATTAAAAACCAATGAGTTATTAACTCGTTTTCCTGAGGTTTTAGCAAAGTACCAGAATCGTTTTAGATATATTTTGGTTGATGAGTACCAGGATACAAACCATTCTCAGTATTTGATTGTTAGGGCTTTATCTGATAAATTTCAGAATATTTGTGTAGTAGGTGATGATGCGCAGAGTATTTATGCTTTTAGAGGTGCAAATATTAATAACATTCTGAATTTTCAAAAGGATTATGAAGGTGTTATAATGTTTCGTTTGGAGCAAAATTACCGTTCTACCAGAAATATTGTTGAAGCGGCAAATACTGTCATGGAGCATAATAAAACCAAACTGGATAAAGTAGTTTGGACAGCAAATGATTTTGGCGCAAAAATTAAAGTTCACCGCAGCTTAACAGACGCTGAAGAAGGGCGTTTTGTAGCAAGTACGATTTTTGAACAAAAAATGCAGAATCAATTGCATAATGGTTCTTTTGCTATTTTGTATCGTACTAATGCTCAGTCTCGTGCTATGGAAGACGCCTTGAGAAAACGTGATATTCCGTATAGAATTTACGGTGGATTATCGTTCTACCAACGTAAAGAAATAAAGGATGTTTTGTGTTATTTACGTTTAGTAATCAATCCAAAAGATGAAGAGGCTTTGGTTCGTGTAATCAATTATCCAGCTCGTGGAATTGGGGATACAACCGTCGAAAAACTTACAATTGCTGCCAATCATTACAAACGTTCGATTTGGGAAGTAATGGTAAATATCGATAAAATCGACTTGAAATTAAACACAGGAACAAAGAACAAGATCAATGATTTTGTGACTATGATTCAGAGTTTTCAGGTGATTGATCAAAATCAGGATGCTTTTTATGTTACAGATTATGTGGCTAAAAAGACTGGTTTAGTTCAGGAGCTTAAGAAGGATGCTACACCGGAAGGAATGGCAAAAATTCAGAATATCGAAGAACTTTTAAACGGTTTAAAAGATTTTACCGAAGGACAAAGAGAAATTGACGGTGCAAGAGGAGCTTTATCTGAATTTATGGAAGATGTGGCACTTGCAACTGATTTAGATAAAGATACATCTGATGAAGATCGTGTGGCTTTGATGACTATTCACTTGGCAAAAGGTCTTGAATTCCCTCATGTTTTTGTGGTAGGAATGGAAGAAGATTTGTTTCCAAGTGCAATGAGTATGAGTACGAGAAGCGAATTAGAGGAAGAACGTCGTTTATTTTACGTAGCTTTAACACGCGCTGAGCATCAGGCTTATTTAACGTATGCACAATCGCGTTACCGTTGGGGAAAATTAACAGATAGTGAACCGTCACGTTTTATTGAAGAAATCGATGGTCAATATTTGGAATATCTAACTCCGGCAGAAACTAATTATCGTTATAAATCACCAATTGACGGGGACATTTTTGGAGATATTGATAAGTCTAAATTACGATTGGCAAAACCAATTGGATCAACACCACCAAAGCATGTTACTGATAATACACCAAAACCGGATTTGAATATTCGTAAATTAAAACCCGTTACAGGAACTAATCCAAATAGTGCAGCGCCAAATTTATTTGATAATAAATTAACAATTGGAAATGTAGTAATGCACGAACGCTTTGGAAAAGGAGAAGTTATCAATCTTGAAGGTGTTGGACCTGATAAAAAAGCCGAAATTAAATTTGAAGTTGGAGGCCTCAAAAAATTATTGCTCCGATTTGCGAAATTAGATGTGGTAGGATAAATAGAAGAAAGAAAAATATATGCAAGAAAAAACACTTTTGAGAAAACTTAATTTCATTGAAATTTATCAGTTTTTTGGAAGTATAATTGGTTTGTTGATAATGACATATTTAGTTTGCACTACAAATGCAGATAAATATGCTGGTCCATTTTATATTTTTATGATTCTCTCTTTTTTCTTTTTCGGATTTTGTTTATACTCTGCATGGTTATTAAATAAGAAAAATTATTCAAGAGGATTAAATTTTGTAATCATTTCATTAATTTTACAATTGGTTGCTTTTGAATTTCATGGAGTTTATTTTACGTCGGTTAATGGAATTGCTATTAATTTTACTTTAGATTTTACTAATGATATTTTTGCAGGATTTGATTTTCAACCTTCGCAATTTATATTTGCGTTTCGTGAGAATGAAAATATCTCCCATTTCAAACTAAATTTGTTTGCTTGTGGAATGTTATTTTATACACTCAAAACTTTAAAAGGGGTAAAGAATAGTCTTTATTCTACAATCTAACATCTTTATTCTAAAAAAAATGGCTGAGTTCATAAAAATATATCCGGATAAACCTAGTGAAGCCGCAATTGCCAAAGTGGTAAAGGTACTTCAGAGTGGAGGTTTAGTGATTTATCCAACTGATACTGTTTACGGTTTAGGTTGTGATATTACCAATTCACGTGCTTTAGAAAAAATCGCAAAAATTAAAGGAGTAAAATTAGAGAAAGCAAATTTTTCCTTCATCTGCCATGATTTGAGCAATCTATCAGATTACGTTCGTCAGATTGATACCTCGACGTTTAAAATTCTGAAAAGAGCTTTGCCGGGACCTTATACTTTTATTTTACCGGGGAATAATAATTTACCAAAAGAGTTTAAAAAGAAAACTACTGTTGGTATTCGTGTTCCTGATAACAATATTGTTTTGGAGATTGTTCGTCAATTAGGAAATCCTATCGTTTCGACTTCTATTCGTGATGAAGATGATGTAATTGAGTACACTACAGATCCTGAATTGATTTTTGAGAAATGGCAAAACATTGTAGATTTGGTAATCGATGGTGGTTATGGGGATAACGTAGGTTCAACCATAATCGATTTATCAGATTATGAGCCAGTTATTGTCAGAGAAGGTAAAGGTGATATCGATATTTTGTAAATAAATACTGAAATTGCATAATAGTTAAAAATAAATAACTAATTTTATTACAGTTAAAATTTAGTTAGTTAATTTAAAATAATGTTATTCTTGATTTGTATTTAATTGGTTATTAAAAAAATTAAGGATACATAAAAGCAGGTCAATTGACCTGCTTTTTCTGTATTATAAAGTATGTGAAAAACTTAAATTATTTAGCTTGTTTTTTCATTTCTTTTTCAATCATATCATAGAACTGATCGATTTTTGGCATAACCACAATACGAGTTCTTCTGTTACGAGCTTTGTTTTCCGGTGTATCATTAGCAACTAATGGTACATAAGAACTTCTACCTGCAGCGATTAATTTTGCTGGGTTAACACCAAGATCATTTGTTAATACACGTACGATAGATGTAGAACGTTTAACACTTAAATCCCAGTTGTCTAAGATTATACCGTTGCTTTTGTAAGGAACGTCATCTGTGTGACCTTCAACCATACATTCAAAATCAGGTTTATCATTTACTACTTTTGCAACTTTAGCCAAAACAGATTTAGCTTTATCGCTTACGTCGTAGCTACCACTTTTAAATAATAATTTATCTGCAATAGAAATAAATACAACTCCTTTTTCAACATTGATTTCGATATCCGGATCGTTGATTCCAACTGCTCCTTTTAAACTAGTAACTAAAGCTAATGTTACACTGTCTTTTTTAGTTAAAGCATCTTGAAGTCTGGATATTTTTAAATCTTTTTCTTTTAAACTTTCTAAAGATTTTTCAAGGTTTTCAGCTCCTTTAGTCGTTAATACAGTTAAATCTTTAGAGCTATTGATTAAGTCTTGATTGTGTGCTTTATAACTTTCAGCTGTAGCTGCAAGTCCAGCTTTTTCTTCAAGGCAAGAATTTAATTTTACGGTGCAAGAGTTTAATAAATCTTGTGTCTCTTTGTTCTTAGCTTCTAATGCTGCGTATTGCTTTTTTGATACACACGAAGTTAAGGCCATTAATACTGTTAGTGCGATAACTATTTTTCTCATAGGTATTATATTTAATTAAACGTTGATTACAAATTTAGTTTTTAATATTTTGTTTAGTGTTAAAGATTTCTTTAAAAACACCCAATTTCCTGATGTAATACAAGTAAACGATACTTTTGACGGTATAGTATTGTTGTATTTGAAAATCTTTTCTTTTTTTTAGATATCTTAAAGATAGGTAATAAAAAGAGAAGTGTGCCTTTAAAACAGCAAAAGTATGACTGAACTTTCCTTGTGTAAGAAACCGGATAGCAGCAATACCATCTAAAACCATTCGAAAGAAAATCACAAAAAACAACCCCTTTTTCGGTAAGTTTTTGACAAGCATCAATAATGAATTTCTGAAATTCAAAAACGTCTTTCTTGGATTTCCGTGTTGCAACGTGGCACCTCCAACATGATAAACAACAGATTTTGAATCATACTTTATAATGTGACCTTCATTTGCAGCTCGCCAGCATAAATCAATTTCTTCCTGATGTGCAAAAAAGCTTTCATCAAATCCTCTTAATTCGCGATATACTTCGCTTCTAATAAAAAAACAAGCTCCCGAAGCCCAGAATAATTCACAATTATCATCGTACTGACCGTTGTCTTTTTCTATGGTATCAAAAATTCGGCCACGACAGAACGGAAAACCATATTTATCAATAAATCCTCCGGCTGCACCGGCATATTCAAAATATTCTTTATTCTTAAAATCAAGAATTTTTGGCTGTATTATGGCGGTTTGTTTCTCGGCGTCAAAAGTTTGAATTATTGGTGTAAGCCAATTTTCTGTCACTTCAACATCCGAATTGACTAAAGCATAAATTTCTGCATCAATATGTTGCAAAGCATCATTATAGCCCTTTGCAAAACCATAATTTCCGCTATTTTGCACAATTTTGATAGTTGGGAAATTTTCCCTGACAAAATTTATAGAAGTATCAGTCGAAGCATTATCTGCTACATATATAGTGGCTCCTTCTGAAAATTGAACAATTGAAGGTAAAAATTGCTCCAACAATTTTACACCATTCCAATTTAAAATGACGACAGCTATTTTATCCAAAAGTAATTTTTATTTTATTTGAGTATTTATTATCTATTATAATCCGGCAGTTCCCTTAAAAACTGGTATTTTTCGTTTTCAAAATCCATTTGGCAATAAAAATGGCTGAGACCATTCGTTACATTCAAAAATCGTGCCTGCATTGTCATATTATAACGGGCAATTTGGTCAAAAGTTGCCTGAGAAATTTTGACTTCCGGCGCTTTGCACTCTACTAATATATGTATAGAACCGTCAGAATTAAAGACAACAATATCGTATCGTTTTCGTAATCCGTTGACGGTCAGAACTTTTTCTACATTAATGAGAGATTTTGGGTATTTTTTTTCATTCATCAAAAAATGAACAACATGTTGCCGAACCCATTCTTCGGGAGTAAGAATGATAAATTTTTTCCTGATTTCATCAAAAATAGACACTTTATTTTCGCTATTTTTGAATCGGAAAGTATAAGTAGGAAAATTTAATTGCTGCATAGCGCAAAAATATTAAAATAGTTTCAGGTTTCAGGTTTAAAGTTTCAAGTTATTGAGATATGAACCTGAAACTTTAAACTTGAAACAAAATAATTTGAATGGATGAAGTTGTAAAAATTGTTAATGATATTAAGGCCGGAAACATCAAACCCATATATTTTTTGATGGGTGAAGAACCTTATTATATTGACAAATTATCGGAGTATATTGAACAGAATATCCTTTCGGAAGAAGAAAGAGGATTCAATCAAACCGTTCTATATGGTAGAGATGTTTCTGTAGAAGATATAGTTTCAACGGCTAAACGTTATCCTATGATGGCTGATCGTCAGGTTGTTATCGTAAAAGAAGCACAAGATTTATCAAGAACAATTGATAAAATAGAATCATATGTTAATAATCCAATGGAAACAACGGTTCTGGTTTTTTGTTACAAATACAAAACTCTTGATAAACGTAAAAAAGTCACAAAACTTTTGGCTCAAAACGGAATCGTTTATGAGAGTAAAAAATTATATGAAAACCAGGTTGGTGATTGGATAAAACGCGTGCTTGCCGGTAAAAAATATACAATCGATCCTAAGGCAAATGCGATGTTGGTGGAGTTTTTAGGGACTGATTTGAGTAAAATAAATAACGAATTAGAGAAATTACAGATTATCTTACCGCAAGGAACCGTAATTACCCCGCAACACATTGAGGAAAACATTGGTTTTAGTAAAGATTATAATGTTTTTGAACTTCGAAAAGCAATTGGCGAACGTAATCAGTTGAAAGCTTATAAGATAGCAGAGAATTTTGCACACAATCCAAAAGAATATCCATTAGTAATGACTACAGGATTAGTCTTTGGTTTTTTTGTTCAGCTTTTAAAATACCACGGATTAAAAGATAAAAACCCTAAAAATGTTGCCACTGCTATTGGCGTAAATCCTTATTTTCTAAAAGAATATGATTTGGCAATAAAAAATTATCCAATGCGAAAAGTGAGTCAAATCATTGGAGCTTTGCGTGACGTTGATGTTAAAAGTAAAGGAGTAGGAGCAAATGCATTGCCACAGTCAGATTTGTTAAAAGAAATGCTGTACAAAATATTTAATTAAGCCGTGAAAATTCACGATATTTGCACTTCTAAAAATAAATCACATTAAAAAATAATTATTACAATTATGGGAATGAATAAAAATACCGTTTTAGGATGGGCTACTTTTATAATGATACTTATGGGATTGTTACTTATAGGTCTTGGAGCTTTTAGATACAGTGATGTATCGGGCTGGGGATTTGCAGCAGCAGGAGTTGGTTTCTTAGCCAATGCCTGGGTTTTTAATGCTTTGAAAGGTAGAGTTTAGTAAAATTCAATATCAATTGAAGATTCAATTGTGATATAAAATCAATAAAAAATAATTAATCAAAATTAAAAATAAACAGAATGTCAGACGATAAGAAAGTAATTTTCTCAATGCAAAAATTGAGTAAAACCTATCAGGGAGCAGACAAACCAGTTCTTAAAAATATTTATTTAAGCTTTTTTTACGGAGCTAAAATTGGTATTCTTGGATTAAACGGTTCTGGAAAATCTTCTCTTTTAAAGATTATTGCCGGTGTAGATAAAAATTATCAGGGTGATGTGGTTTTTCAACCAGGTTATACTGTAGGTTATTTAGAACAAGAGCCTATTCTTGATGATTCTAAAACAGTTATCGAAATTGTTCGTGAAGGAGCTGCAGAAACTATGGCCGTTTTAGAAGAATACAATCAAATTAATGATTTATTCGGTCTTGAAGAAAACTATTCTGATCCTGATAAAATGGATAAGTTGATGGATCGTCAGGCAGCTTTACAAGATAAAATTGATGCTCTTGGTGCTTGGGAAATCGACACCAAACTTGAAATTGCAATGGATGCTTTGCGTACTCCAGAAGGAGATACGCCAATCAAAAACCTTTCAGGAGGAGAGCGTCGTCGTGTGGCTTTATGTCGTTTGTTGTTGCAACAACCTGATGTATTGTTACTTGATGAGCCTACCAACCACTTAGACGCTGAGTCTGTACTTTGGTTAGAGCAACACTTAGCACAATATTCAGGAACTGTAATTGCGGTAACGCACGATAGATACTTCCTGGATAATGTTGCAGGTTGGATTCTTGAGTTGGATAGAGGAGAAGGTATTCCTTGGAAAGGAAATTACTCTTCTTGGTTAGACCAAAAATCAAGCCGTATGGCACAAGAAGAAAAAGTTGCTTCAAAACGCAGAAAAACTTTAGAACGTGAGCTTGACTGGGTTCGTCAAGGAGCAAAAGGTCGTCAGACAAAGCAAAAAGCACGTTTACAGAATTACGATAAATTATTAAACGAAGATCAAAAACAACTGGATGAAAATCTGGAAATTTATATCCCGAATGGTCCACGTTTAGGAACAAATGTTATTGAAGCTAAGAATGTTGCCAAAGCTTTTGGAGATAAATTATTGTACGATAATTTAAATTTCACTTTGCCACAAGCAGGAATTGTTGGGATTATTGGGCCAAACGGTGCTGGTAAATCTACCATTTTCAAAATGATTATGGGTGAACAGGCTACGGATAGTGGGGAATTCTCAGTTGGTGAAACTGTAAAAATCGCTTACGTAGATCAATCTCACTCTAACATCGATCCAAATAAATCAATCTGGGAAAACTTCGCCGATGGTCAGGAATTGATTATGATGGGCGGAAAGCAAGTAAATTCAAGAGCTTATTTGTCACGTTTCAACTTTGGCGGTGGAGAACAAAACAAAAAAGTATCAATGTTATCAGGTGGTGAGCGTAACCGTTTGCACTTGGCAATGACATTGAAAGAAGAAGGAAACGTACTTTTACTGGATGAGCCTACAAATGACTTGGACGTAAATACACTTCGTGCACTTGAAGAAGGTTTAGATAATTTTGCTGGTTGTGCTGTTATTATTTCGCACGACAGATGGTTCTTAGACAGAATTTGTACGCACATTCTAGCTTTCGAAGGAGATTCTGAAGTTTACTATTTCGAAGGAGGTTTCTCTGAATACGAAGAAAACAAAAAGAAACGTTTAGGTGGTGATTTAACTCCAAAACGTTTGAAATACAGAAAATTAATTAGATAATAATTCTAAATAACATTCAATTTCTAAAATCTCAAATTCCAACTTTAACAGATTGGAATTTGGGATTTTTTTATTAGAAAATTTATCTGAATATCACTCTGAGCAAAGTCGAAGAGTCAGGAGCTATTTCCTGCTATCCACTTGTATCTTTTATTTTTTTTTCTAAAGAAAAAAAAATAAAAGGATACCGCTTCTATCAGGGCTAAGGTATTAGGTTCCACAAGAATCGTTATTGCTTAATAATATTGAATGTCAGGCTGAGCGATCCCGAGGTTTTGGGAGGAGTCCCGCAAAAAAATAACACAAAATACCAACAGAAAGTATTACAGAGTTATATACTCAGATTCTTCATTTTTCAAAATTGACAAAATTGAAAACAAAAACCTGCGTTATTCTGTTTAACCCGTAAAATCCGCGGGTAATATTTATAAAAATTTCGCCTTTAACTCCGGAGTAGGAATCATGCAGCTTTCTTTTTTGCCGTACCATTTGTAACGGTTTTTGGCAATATAATTGTAAATGTAATTTCGAAGTTTTTCTGGTAAAATTTTAAAGATGGAAATTAAACTGTAAATTCCTCCTAAGTCTTCTGTAATTTCGATCGCGGCCGAAGATTTGTAATAATACGCCACACCAGGATTATATAAAATTATGCTGTCAATTTTAGTTTGATCAACACCAATATATTTACAAATCTCGATTCCCAATTCTGATTGCAAAGCCACAAATCTAAAAATATCTTTTTTGTCATGTTTGATGACAAACTGAACTGCACTATTGCATAAATTACAAACGCCATCGAAGAGGATTATTTTTTTATTTTTTGGAAGGTCTTGCATTCTGAAAAAAGTTTCAAGTTTAAGGTTTCAAGTTTTCTAAGCTTTGTCAAAGTAAGAAGTAGTTTGTCATTCTGAGGAACTAAACATGTATACAAATCCAGGTTTCATTTCTTAATTTTTTTAGTAGCTATTTCGTCTTTGTGATGAACGAAGAAATTTTACTTTTGAGTTGACATATTTTATGTGCTCGTGAGATTGCTTCGTTCATCGCAAAGACAAAACTAAAGAAATAAAAATAAAATATAGGTTTTTTATTACTATCTTGTTTGTCTATCGAAAATAAAACTTCATAGATTTTATAAATCAAAAACAGCATTCATAAATCAATTAAAAATGATCTTTATAAAAAATTCCTAATTGTATTTTTAAAAATCATGCATTAAATAGCTTTATTTTAATTTTCGATCAAAATTTGAGATTTCAACAACTGAAAACTGCGACAGATTACTGAAAACTTACTTCTTCCCAGCTTCAACAAATTCCAATTCATCTAAACTTACTTTTGAAGTAAAGATTCCATAATTAACCGTAGCTTTATTTTTTTCGATTGAATCAATACTTCCAACAGATCTTCCGTCCAACATTCTTACGCGATCGCCAACTTTTAAAATTGGTTTTGGTTTCTCGATAACTGGTTTGAGTTTTTTCTCTTTTTTCTCTTTTCGAATTTCTTCAACCTGAACGGTTACTTCAGCAATAACTTCTTTTTTCTTTTCGATTATGGCTTTAGTTTCTTTTGGAGTCGCTTTTTTACGTTTTGAATTTTCGATTTCAATAATTTTCAAAAATTCACCAATAAGTTCTTTCTTGTTTTTGTTGTTGAAATATTTCTCCGAGATATCTTCAATCTTCTGACCAATGTAGATTGTTTTTTGGTTGCTGTCATATAATTCCTGATAGCTTTCCAATTTTTGTTTAATTTTTACATTGATGTTTTCCATCTTTTTACTTTCCTCACGTGCTCGTGTTTCTTCTTCTTTTAAATTTATAGAAGTTTTTTCGAGTTTAGATCTTTCTTTCTGAAGTGTTGCGATGGTTTTATCAAAACGAACCTTTCCAACTTCAATTTTCTTTTTGGCGCGATTAATTAATCCAAACGGGATTCCGTTTTTCAGTGCCACTTCAAAAGTAAATGAACTTCCGGCTTGACCTAAAGCTAACTTGTACATTGGTTCAAGTGATTTCTCGTCAAACATCATATTTGCATTTGTAGCAAAAGGCAATTCGTTAGCCAAAATTTTCAAATTGGAGTAATGCGTTGTAATAATCCCAAAAGCTTCACGATGGTAAAATTCTTCCAGGAAAATTTCCGCCAAAGCGCCACCTAATTCAGGATCAGAACCTGTACCAAATTCGTCGATCAAAAACATGGTTTTCTTGTTGCATTTCTTCAAGAAGTAATTCATGTTTTTTAATCGGTAACTATAAGTACTTAGATGATTTTCAATAGATTGATTGTCTCCAATATCAGTTAAAATTCTGTCGAACAAGAAAGTTTCGCTCCGTTCATGTACCGGAATCAACATACCGGATTGTAACATCAATTGCAATAAACCAACCGTTTTTAGTGAAATTGTTTTTCCTCCCGCATTGGGTCCTGAAATTACAATTATTCGGTTATCTTGTTTTAATTCAATAGTTTGTGGATGTGTAACTTCGTTTTTTTGTTTATTATTCAAATACAAAATAGGATGATAGGCTTCTCTAAAAAACAATCTTCTCTCTTCTGTAATGGTTGGTAAGATTCCGTTTATTCTATTGGCATATTTTGCTTTTCCGGCAACAACATCAATATCACTTAAAAATTCCTGATACTCAATTAATAAAGGTAAATAAGGACGAATCTGATTTGATAATTGTTTTAGAATTCTTGTAATTTCTTCTTTTTCCTCGTATTCGAGATTAGCGAGTTCACGAGAATATTGTAAAGTTGCTTCTGGTTCAATATAAGCGATACTTCCGGTTTTGGAAGTCCCTAAAATAGAACCTTTTACTTTACGGCGATACATTGCTAAAACGGCTAAAACTCTACGGTTCTGAACAAAGCTTTCTTTAATATCGTCAAGATATCCAAGACTATTATTGTGAGAAAGAGCAACTCCAAAACTGTGGTTTACTTTTCCGCGAACAATATTCATATTCTGACGAATGCTTGATAAAGCCGGAGAAGCATTATCTTTTATTTCGCCATATTTATCTACGATGGCATCTATTAAGGTAACAATGTCTTTTGTGTATTCAACTCTTGAAGCTCTTGCGTTTAAGTTTGGATAATAGTCATCAAACTTTTTAAGGAAATTCAGTAAGAAATTTGAAGTCGATGAAAGTGTTGCAATTTTTCTAAAACTTCCTACTTCAAGAAAGCTATCTTCAATTGCTAAAAACTTAATTTCATACGTTATAGCGTCAAATCCGTGATTTGGAATTGCGTTGTTATTTTGAAAAGACGAAACATACTCTGATGTTTGCATCAAAGCTTGCATTAAAGTTTCTTTATCTCTAAAAGGTGTTATTTGTAAAGCTTTTTCTTTTCCAATATCTGTATTACAACCATCTGAGATGGTTTCGAGTACTGTTGGAAATTGTAAATCTTGTAATGTTTTTTCGGTAATGGATATCATTATATATCGTAAGTTGTAAAGTTCAAAGTTACAAAGTTTTAGAACTAAATTGTACTATTATTTGGTACTTTGGAAAAAACTTTGCGTTATTTGTAATAAAATTTAGTAAAATGGAAATCAATCTTTCTTCGGAATGGCAGACAGTTTTAAAAGATGAAATTCAAAAGCCATATTTCAAGGAATTAATGTTGGCTTTGGATATCGAATATAAAACTCATACTTGTTATCCTCCGGCAGAATTGATTTTTTCTGCTTTTAATAATTGCTCTTTTGCAAATCTAAAAGTGGTTATTATTGGTCAGGATCCTTATCATGGAGAAGGTGAGGCCAATGGTTTAAGTTTTTCTGTAAATGACTCCGTTAAAATTCCGCCTTCATTGCGTAACATTTTTAGAGAGTTAAACGATGATTTGGACTCCATTTTTATGCCAACTTCCGGTAATTTAGAAAAATGGGCGCAACAAGGAGTTTTACTTTTGAACGCTGCATTAACAGTTCAAAAAGACAGCCCAAACAGTCATAAACACTTAAAATGGAATCTTTTTACTGATGCTGTAATTCAGGCAATTTCTGATCAAAAAGAAAATGTTGTCTTTTTACTGTGGGGAAGCTTTGCTCAGAAAAAAGGTTTTAAAATAGATCGTTCCAAACATTATGTTTTAGAATCCGGACATCCTTCACCTATGAGTGCTAATCAGGGAAAGTGGTTTGGGAACAAACATTTTAGTCAGACGAATACTTTCTTGAAATCAAAAGGAATTTCAGAAATTGAATGGTTGTAATATATTAAACGATATAAGTGATATATGGTTTAATATTAGTGTATTTTTCAATCTTGCAATTCGGAGGAATGACAAAAAAAAACTATTCTTTTTCAGCAGGTTTCTTAATGATTTCTTCTAAGATCGCTTTATTTTCATAATTGGCTATTTTCAAAATGATCTCTTGATTTTTTACCGTTTTTCCTTCAATCACATAAAGTTTTCCTTTATTGAATGGAACATTGCTTTGATCAAAATCTACATCACCATAAGTTAATGTGTTTTTGATATCAGCCGTATCAACCCATTTTTCGTTTAAAGTCTGAATTGCTTTAGGAGAATATTGAAAAGGTTTTGTTCTTAAATTATTCAGAACCCTGGCGTTCGGAAAATAATTGCAACGAGTATCTTTTTCACTAAAAACAAGGGCTACAAAAAAGCATCCCATAATCAAACCAATCAAATAATATGCAAAACGATGTACGAACTTCATGAAATAAAATTTTTGCAAAGGTACACTAAAGTTCCCTTAAAATACAAGTAAATTAATATCGTTATCTGGCAAATCAAACCATTCGCCAATTGCTTTGTTGGTAAGGATTCCGTGGTATAAATAAATTCCGTTTTTTAAGCCTTTATTACATCTTATTGCACTTTCTAATCCTCCATCTTCAGCTATTTGAAGCAAGTACGGAGTTAATATATTACTTATTGATAATGAAGCAGTTTTAGAATATCTTGATGGTATATTTGGTACACAATAGTGTAAAACATTGCTTTTTATAAAGGTTGGCTTTTCGTGAGTAGTAACTTCTGAGGTTTCAAAACAGCCTCCGGTATCAATACTAACATCAACAATTACAGCGCCTTTTTTCATGTGTTCTACCATGGTTTCTGTCACTATAATCGGACAGCGTTCTTTTCCGCGCATGGCACCAATCGCAACATCACAACGTCTTAAAGCTTTTAATAACGCTTTTTGCTGAACTGTTGACGTAAAAATTCTTTGGTTTAAATTATTCTGTAAACGACGTAATTTAGTAATTGAGTTATCAAATACTTTTACGTTTGCACCAAGTCCAATTGCGGTTTTAGCAGCAAATTCACCTACAGTTCCTGCACCTAAAATTACGACTTCGGTAGGAGGGACGCCAGTAATATTACCGAATAAAAGTCCTTTTCCAAATTCGTCTGTAATCATTAATTCGGCAGCGATAAGAATTGAAGCTGTCCCTGCAATCTCGCTAAGTGATTTCACTGCAGGATAAGAACCGTCTTCGTCCTTAATATATTCAAAAGCAAGCGCAGTAATTTTTTTCTGAGCTAAAGCTTCGAAATATTCTTTCTTTTTAGTTTTTAACTGAATTGCTGAAATAATAATCGTTTCAGGATTAATCATTTTAATTTCAGCTAATGTTGGAGGTTCAACTTTAAGTAATAAAGGACAGCCAAAAACTTTTTTAGTGTCTTTTGTTACTTCTGCACCAGCATCTGCATATTCTTTATCAGAATAACTAGAGCTTTCTCCGGCACCAGATTCAATCATAACACGATGACCTTCGTAAGTCAAAGAATTTACCGCGTCTGGAGTCAGGCAAATACGACGTTCCTGGTAACTTGTTTCTTTAGGAATTCCTATAAAAAGTTCACTTTTGAATCGGCCAATTTCAAGTTTTTCTTCTTGTGGCAACAATTGTTGTTTCGTAAATGGAGTTAAGGTAATTGACATGGGTTGTGCAAAATATTAAGAGTACAAATTACGTAAAAAGTTTTAAAATCAATGTAAAAATTGTGCTAATACTGTTTTAATAATTAAAGCATTAGTTTTTCCATTTTAATGTCGGCTCTTTCGTAAATCCCATCTTCCAAAGGAATTTCTTCAAAACCAAATTTTCTATAGAGATGAATTGCGGGAAGTAATTTTCGGTTTGAATATAAAAGTACTTTTTTAATACCGTTTTCTTCGGCGACAGCCAGACAATGAATTAATAGTTTATTCCCAATTCCAAGACCTTGTGCTTTATCCGAAACTGCCATTTTACTCAATTCAAATGTCGTGTCGTCAATCTTCAGTAAAGAAGCCGTTCCAATAATTTCGTTATTATGTTTAGCGTAGAAAATAAGTCCGCCTTTATCAATAATTTCTTCTTGGGGATTAGAAAGTACATATTCGTCTCTTTCCTCAACTCTAAAATACTTTTGCAGCCATTCTATGTTTAAGCTTTTGATGTGGTCTTTTAAATCTGAAGAAAAGGGGATTATTTCTACTGTATTTTGGGTATTCATTCAGTCTAATTTTATTCGTAAATTACTTCTACTTCAAATAATTCTTCTGAACTTGCCTTATTACCATTACTATTCAAATATAAAACTTGGAAGGAAGTTCTTTTTCTTTTTGGATCCATCAAAAATATTACAGGGAATGTTATTGGATTTCTACTGCCAATATTCTTTCCAGCCATTGTAACTTTATTATCTTTTGATTTTAGCATTATTCCTGTCAAGCAATCATGACATGGAGTATCTGAATAGTATTTTACTGTAATAGAATCGCCAATTTTGTAATCACTTGCTTTTAAAACAAGGGGTATTTTATTGGTATATCCATTATATTCTTTGATTTTTATTTTATTATAAAAAACATGCCAAACACTTATTGTATCAGAAGCTTTGCAAAAGCTAGAAATTAGAAAAAATGCAATAAGGATATTTAATTTCTTCATGCTTTTAAATTAATTCTAAGCTTCTTTTTCCATCTGCCAATAATTCAATATTGATTGAGGAAGTTTCTTCAGGAAGTAAATTCGCAATTTTTTCAGACCATTCGATAAAGCACCAATTTCCCGAATATAAATAATCATCAACACCCATATCGAGTGCTTCGGTTTCTTTGTTTAATCGGTAAAAATCAAAATGATAAACGATTTGATTGTTCGAAGTGGAATATTCATTTACAAGCGAAAAAGTTGGACTGCTTGTTGCGCTTTCAACTCCTAAACTTCTGCATAATTGCTTGATAAGAGTAGTTTTTCCAACGCCCATTTCTCCATTAAAAAGGATAATCTTTTTAGGATTTGAGGCTAAAATTTGTTCTGCTACTTCTTGAATTTGATCTAATGAAAAAACGATATTCATTTTTTTTTTAAGTTACAAAGGCTCAAAGAGGCAAAGGTTCAGAGGTTTTTCCTCTTTGAGGCTTTGGTTTATATTATTCTTTTTATGTTTTGCCACGAATTTCACGAATTTTCACTAATTAAAAAGGTATTCTTTAAATTTTAATCAAAAGAAATTCGTGTTGATTTGTGAAATTCGTGGCAACTTTATTTTACTAAAAACTCTTTTTTATTTCGGATTAAATACCAAAAACGGAATAATCATTTCTTCTAACGAAATTCCTCCATGTTGATAGGTATTTCTGTAATAACTCACATAATGATTGTAATTGTTTACATAGGCCAGAAAGAAATCATTCTTAGCGAATATAAAAGAACTACTCATATTTATGGCGGGTAAACCAATATCTTTTGGCTCTTTTACAACATAAACATCTTTTTGCTCATATGTTAAACTACGTCCGGTTTTGTAGCGCAAATTTAGACTAGTATTTTTATCTCCAACCACTTTCGAAGGGTTTTTTACATTAATTGTACCGTGATCTGTGGTTAAAATTAATTTGAAACCTAAAAGCTGAGCTTGTTGAATAATTTCCAGTAAAGGAGAATTTTTAAACCAACTTAAAGTTAAAGAGCGATAAGCTTTATCGTCTGAAGCGAGTTCTTTTACAACTTCCATTTCTGTTTTAGCATGAGATAACATATCGACGAAATTGTAAACAACAGTCACTAAGTCATTACCTTTTAAAGCTTTGAAATTTTCGGCGAGTTTTTTTCCACCGGCGTAATTGGTGATTTTAAAATAATCTTCCTTAATATTTAATCCTAAACGTTTTAATTGAGCAGAAAGAAATTCGGCTTCATAAAGATTTTTTCCACCATCTTCAACATCATTTTTCCAATATTGCGGAAATTGTTTTTCCATTTCTATTGGTAATAAACCAGAGAAAATTGAATTTCTGGCGTATTGTGTTGCTGTTGGAAGGATAGAGAAATATGGAACTTCTTTTTCTAATTTATAATAATTAGAAACTACGGTTTCAAATGATTTCCATTGGTCGTAACGCAAGTTATCAATAACAACAAACAGAATTGGTTTGTCTTTCTTTTTAATTTCGGGAACAACTAATTCCTTAAATAAGGTATGAGATTGTATTGGTTTATCTGCTTTTGGTGCAAACCAGTCTTCGTAGTTTCTCTCAATATATTTTCCGAATTGCGAATTGGCTTCAACTTTTTGAGATTCAAGGATTTCAATCATTCCCTGATCGTTGATGTTCTCTAGTTCCAGTTCCCAGAAAATCAATTTTTTATACAATTCAACCCAATCTTCAAATGAATTAACCATGGCTAATTCCATTGAGATTTTACGAAATTCCTTTTGATAATCTAGAGTGGTTTTTTCTGAAATTAATCTCGAATGATCCAGATTTTTCTTCAAGCTCAGTAAAATTTGATTCGGATTTACTGGTTTTATCAAGTAATCAGCGATTTTTGAGCCAATTGCTTCTTCCATTATATATTCCTCTTCACTTTTAGTAATCATAATCATCGGGATTGCTGATTTTTTCTCTTTCATTTCCGAAAGCGTTTCCAAACCACTCATTCCCGGCATATTTTCATCCAGAAAAACGATGTCAAAATTATCTTCTTCAAATAATGTAATTGCGTCAAGTCCATTGTTTGAAGTTGTTACAGCATAGTTTTTTTTCTCCAGAAATAATATATGTGGTTTCAAAAGATCAATTTCATCATCGACCCAAAGTATTTTTATCTTATCCATAAACGAATTTTATTTTAATGCAATTTAGAAGTATAGAACTTAAAAAGTATTAAAAATAGTATAAATTTCAGAATAATGATTTGTGATTTTGTTTTAATATCTTTTTTTTATTTTGTTATTACTTTGATAATCAGTGTAGATTATTGCTAATTTTTAAGTAAAAAACTCCAAATGGTTTATAGTTATTTACTTATATTTGTTGATCTAAAAATAACCAAATAGTGACTCATATCAATAAGTTAAAAATATTCAATGATCCCATTTATGGGTTTATTTCCATCCCGAACGAACTTATTTACGACTTAATTCAGCATCCGTATTTTCAACGTTTACGCCGTATTTCACAAATGGGATTGTCGTATTTGGTTTATCCGGGAGCCAATCATACACGGTTTCATCATGCCTTAGGATGTATGCATTTAATGCAGAAATCTGTAGAGACACTTCGTTTTAAAGGAGTTGCAATTTCTTCGGAAGAAGAGAATGCTTTGTATATTGCTATTTTGCTGCACGATATTGGTCATGGACCTTTTTCGCATGCTATGGAAAAAAGTATAGTTGAAGATGTGAATCATGAAGCTATTTCGTTATTATTTATGAATCAGTTAAATGAAGAGTTTGATGGAAGATTGGGCTTGGCAATTCAGGTTTTTAAGGGTGATTATCACAGGAAATTCATGTTGCAGTTGATTTCAAGTCAATTAGATATGGATCGAATGGATTATTTAAAACGTGATAGTTTTTATACGGGAGTTGCAGAAGGAAATGTTAATTCTGAGCGTTTGATTCAGATGATGAATGTAGTTGACGGAACTTTGGTTATTGAGGAAAAAGGAATTTATTCTGTAGAGAAATTCCTGCTTTCGAGAAGATTGATGTATTGGCAAGCCTATTTGCATAAAACAAGTTTGGTGGCTGAATTAATCCTGATGAAAGTATTAAAAAGAGCTAAAGAATTGACTTTAAAAGGTGTTTCTTTACCTTGCAGCGAGCCTCTTTTGTATTTTATGCAAAACAAAGTTGCTTTGGAGGATTTTGATGCCGAAAAGCTTGATTTGTTTTCTCAATTAGATGATTTTGATATTATTAGCGCTTTAAAAGCGTGGCAAAGACATAGTGATTTTATACTTTCGACTTTAAGTAAAATGATCATTAACAGAGATTTACTTAAAATTAAATTAAGTGCGGATAAAATTCCGATGGAAGAATCACAATCTTTAAAAGAAGAATTTGCTAACGAACACCATATTACACAATTAGAAGCTGGATATTTTATTTTTAGAGGAAAAATAAAAAATCAGGCTTACAGTAAAGAAGCGGAACCAATCCGAATTTTGAAAAAAGATAGAACAATTGAGGATGTTGTAGAAGCGTCTGATCAGCTGAATTTGAAATCGTTATCTAAATTGGTGACAAAATATTACATCTGTTTCCCAAAACAACTTATTTAAAATTAACATTTAAAATCTATTTTTTATATTTTTGTCGCAATGAAATTTACAGCAGAACAAATAGCAGGAATTTTAGAAGGAGAAGTTGTTGGGAATCCCAATGCAGAAGTTTCTCGGTTATCTAAGATCGAAGAAGGCGAGGAAGGTTCACTTACTTTTTTGGCTAATCCTAAATATATCAATCACATATATACTACAAGGGCTTCAGTAACAATTGTTAATGATAGCTTTATACCTGAGCAGGAAGTTACGACAACTTTAATAAAAGTAGAAGATGCTTATGCGTCTTTTTCTAAGCTTTTACAGTTTTACAATCAGGTAAAATTGAATAAAAACGGAATAGAACCACAGTCTTTTATAACGGAAGGAACTAAATATGGAGAGAATTTATATTTAGGAAGCTTTAGTTATATAGGGCAAAACGTAGTTTTAGGCGACAATGTAAAAATTTACCCAAACAGTTTTATTGGCGATAATGTTGTTATTGGCGATAATGTGTATATTTTTGCAGGCGCCAAAATTTATTCTGAAACTATTATCGGAAACAATTGTACCATTCATTCAGGGACCATTATTGGTGCCGATGGTTTTGGTTTTGTTCCTAATGAAGAGGGAGAATATAGTAAGGTACCGCAAATTGGCAATGTTATTATAGAAGATAATGTAGATATTGGTGCCAATACTACAATCGACAGAGCAACTCTTGGTTCTACAATTATTAGAAAAGGAGTTAAATTAGACAATCAAATTCAGATTGCCCACAATGTAGAAATTGGTAAAAACACTGTGATTGCTGCGCAATCAGGTGTGGCTGGTTCTACAAAAATTGGAGAAAACTGTATGATTGGCGGGCAAGTTGGTATCGCAGGCCATTTGATTATAGGTAATAATGTTAGATTGCAGGCTCAATCAGGAGTAGCACGAAACATTAAAGATGATGAAATTTTACAAGGCTCACCATCGCTTGGATATAGTGATTTTAATAAATCGTATGTTCATTTCAGGAATCTACCTAAAATCGTAGCCGAAATTGATGAATTAAAAAAACAAATAATAAACCCAAAAAATGGAAATAATGGTTAAACAGAAGACCATCAAAAATGAAATTTCACTAACAGGCGTTGGATTACATACTGGGAAAGAAGTTACAATGACTTTTAAACCAGCTCCAATTAATAATGGTTTCACTTTTGTAAGAGTAGATTTGCAAGGTCAACCAGTCATTGAGGCTGATGCTAATTATGTTGTTAACACGCAAAGAGGTACTAATTTAGAAAAATTAGGTGTAAAAATTCAAACACCGGAACATGTTTTAGCTGCTTTAGTTGGATGTGATTTGGATAATGTTATTATTGAATTAAACGCTTCTGAGCTTCCAATTATGGATGGTTCTTCAAAATACTTTGTTGAAGCAATTGAAAATGCCGGAATTGAAGAACAAGATGCTAAACGTAACGTTTATGTAGTAAAAGAAGTTATTTCGTTTACTGATGAAACTACCGGAAGCGAGATCTTGGTTATGCCAAGTGATGATTATCAAGTAACTGCAATGGTTGATTTTGGTACTAAAGTTTTAGGTACTCAAAATGCAACGATGAAAAGTATAGCCGATTTTAAAGAAGAAATCGCTAATTCCAGAACTTTTAGTTTCTTACACGAATTAGAATCTCTTTTAGAAAACGGATTAATTAAAGGTGGAGATTTAAACAACGCTATTGTATATGTAGATAAAGAAATATCTGATGCTACAATGGAGAATTTAAAGAAAGCTTTTGGAAAAGATAAAATTTCAGTTAAGCCAAACGGAGTTTTAGACAACCTTACTTTACATTATCCAAACGAAGCTGCAAGACATAAATTACTTGATGTTGTTGGAGATTTATCTTTGATTGGAGTAAGAATTCAAGGAAAAATTATTGCTAACAAACCTGGACACTATGTAAATACACAGTTTGCCAAGAAATTAGCGAAAATCATCAAAATTGAACAAAGAAATCATGTGCCGGTTTATGATTTAAACTTAGAGCCATTGATGGATATTCATAAAATTATGGCTGTATTACCACACAGACCTCCATTTTTGTTAATTGATAGAATTATAGAAATGTCTGATAGTCATGTGGTTGGAATGAAAAATGTTACTATGAATGAGAATTTCTTCGTAGGGCATTTTCCTGAAGCACCAGTTATGCCAGGAGTTTTAATTGTTGAAGCAATGGCACAAACAGGAGGGATTTTGGTTTTAAGCACCGTTCCGGATCCTGAAAATTATTTGACATATTTCATGAAAATTGATAATGTTAAATTCAAACACAAAGTATTGCCTGGTGACACCTTAATTTTTAAGTGTGAATTGATTTCTCCTATCAGAAGAGGAATCTGTCATATGCAGGCAAATGCTTACGCAAACGGAAAATTGGTAACTGAGGCAGAATTAATGGCTCAAATTGCAAGAAAACAATAATAATTAATCAATTTTATTGTTTACGTTTGTTGCCCAAATTAGATTATTTTAATTTAAAATATAAAATATACAGATGAATCAACCATTAGCATATGTTCATCCCGGCGCCAAAATCGCTAAAAATGTTGTAATAGAACCTTTTACAACAATTCACAATAATGTTATTATTGGTGATGGTACTTGGATTGGTTCAAATGTGACCATCATGGAAGGCGCCCGTATTGGTAAAAATTGTAATATTTTTCCAGGAGCTGTAATTTCTGCGGTGCCACAAGATTTAAAATTTGGCGGAGAAGATTCTCTTGCTATTATAGGAGATAATTGTACAATTAGAGAATGTGTTACAATCAATAGAGGTACAGTTGCATCCGGACAAACTATTTTAGGTAATAACTGTTTGGTTATGGCTTATGCACACATTGCACACGATTGTGAAATTGGTAATAACGCCATTATTGTAAATGGTGTTGCTTTGGCAGGTCACGTAGTTGTTGGTAATCACGCCGTAATTGGTGGTTTGGCAGCAATTCACCAATTTATTCATATTGGAGATCACGCAATGATTTCTGGTGGATCTCTGGTTAGAAAAGATGTTCCTCCATATACAAAAGCTGCAAAAGAGCCGTTATCATATGTAGGAATCAATTCAGTAGGTTTAAGAAGAAGAGGTTTCAGTACGGAGAAAATCAGAGAAATTCAGGAAATCTACAGAATTTTATACCAAAAGAATTACAATACAACACAAGCTTTAAGTATTATTGAAGCTGAAATGGAAGCCACTCCTGAGAGAGATGAAATTCTTGATTTTATCAGAAACTCATCACGAGGAATTATGAAAGGTTATTCAGGAAATTATTAAATAAAAGTTTAATCGTTTATTTGTTTATTCGTTAAGTCGAAAACATATAAACGATTTAACGATTAAACAAAATATCAAATAAAACAAGAACAAAATGGCATCTACATCAGATATTAGAAACGGATTGTGTATTAAATTCAATCACGATATTTATAAAATCGTTGAATTTCTTCACGTAAAACCTGGAAAAGGTCCTGCTTTCGTAAGAACAAAATTAAGAAGTTTAACTACAGGAAGAGTATTAGATAATACATTTTCTGCTGGGCATAAAATTGACGATGTGCGTGTTGAAACGCATAACTACCAGTTTTTATATGCTGAAGGAGATGAATTTCATTTTATGAATACAGAGTCTTTTGAGCAAATTTCTTTAAACAAAAACATCTTAGATGCTCCGGGATTATTGAAAGAAGGTACAAGTGTAATGGTTCAGGTAAATACTGAAACTGATTTACCTTTATCAGTAGATATGCCGTCTTCTGTAATTCTTGAAGTTACTTATGCAGAGCCGGGAGTAAAAGGAAACACAGCTACAAATGCTACAAAATCTGCTACGGTAGAAACTGGAGCTTCTGTAAACGTTCCGTTGTTCATCAACGAAGGTGATAAAATTAAAATTGATACAGCTTCAGGTTCTTACATGGAGCGTGTAAAAGAGTAGTTTATCAATAAGATAATTTGTCAATGAGTCAATTAGAAAATTGATGCAACAGCAGAAATGAATAATTTTTATTTTCTAATTGACACATTTTCTAATTGACACATTCTCTAATTGACAAATTTTCTAATTATAAAATATGAAATTTCCAAAGAGTCATTCTTTACAAGAAATTGCAAATTTGCTTAATTGCGAATTTATTGGTGACCCAAACTTTCCGGTTTTAGGCATGAACGAAATACATGTTGTGGAACCTGGAGATATAGTTTTTGTAGACCATCCTAAATATTATGACAAAGCTTTACAATCAGCTGCGACTATTGTTTTGATTAACAAAAAAGTAGATTGTCCGGAAGGTAAAGCACTTCTGATTTCTGACGATCCTTTCAGAGATTTTAATACTCTAACCAAACATTTCAGACCTTTTCAGGCAACAAATGTATCTATTGCTCTTTCTGCAACTATTGGAGAAGGAACCGTAATTCAGCCTAATTGCTTTGTTGGGAACAACGTTACAATTGGAAAGAATTGTATAATACATCCAAATGTTACTATTTATGATCATACTGTAATTGGTGATAATGTAATGATTCATGCCGGAACTATTTTAGGTGCCGATGCATTTTATTATAAAAAACGTCCGGATGGTTTTGATCAATTAATTTCTGGCGGAAGAGTTGTAATTGAAGATAATGTTGGCATTGGTGCACTTTGTACTATTGACAAAGGTGTAACTGGTGACACAACAATTGGTGAAGGGACGAAATTGGACAATCAGGTGCATGTTGGACATGATACTGTGATTGGAAAAAAATGTTTAATTGCTTCACAAACAGGTATTGCAGGTTGTGTCGTTATTGAAGACGAAGTTACAATCTGGGGACAAGTAGGGACAACCAGCGGAATCACGATAGGAGCGAAGGCTGTTATTATGGGACAAACTGGTGTAACTAAATCGGTAGAAGGAGGGAAATCTTATTTTGGAACTCCAATCGAAGAATCAAGAGAAAAGCTAAAACAGTTAGCTAACATCAAAAAAATTCCCGAAATTTTAAATAAATTGAAGTAATATGTCTATTAAAGAATTTGTTCAAAAATTTTATAAGTCGGATGCCTTAATTGATAGCGAAATCATGAAAACTTACTTGCATCCGGAGGTAAAGTTAGATTGGAATAGTACTAAAGGATTGATCGAAATGGATTATAATTCGATGTTAGATATGGCAAATGAGCTAAGTCGTGCTTATGTGCGTTCTAAAGTCAGAATTAGCCATATTCTTGCTGAAGAAGACTTAGTTTCAATTCGTTATTCTCATTTTGTGAAAACGATTGAAAACCCAAGAGAAGAGATGTTATTGGCCCATTTTTCTACAATTTGGCAAATAAAAGACGATAAATTATATCGCGGTTATCAAATGAGTCAATTTTCTTGATTTTTTTGAAGACAAAAAGGTTAAAATACGTTACAAAACCTTACTTTTGCATCACAATTTTAAAAACTACATAAAATATATATCATGAGTGTTTTAGTTAATAAAGATTCCAAAATAATTGTTCAAGGATTTACAGGAAGCGAAGGAACTTTCCACGCTTCTCAAATGATTGAGTACGGTACTAATGTTGTTGGTGGTGTTACGCCTGGAAAAGGTGGAACTAGCCATTTAGATCGTCCGGTTTTTAACACAGTAAAAGATGCTGTTGATCAAGCTGGAGCTGATACATCTATTATTTTTGTACCGCCAGCTTTTGCTGCTGATGCAATTATGGAAGCTGCTGACGCTGGAATTAAAGTAATTATTGCTATTACAGAAGGAATTCCTGTAGCAGATATGATTAAAGCAAATAATTATGTTAAAGAAAGAAATTCTAGATTAATCGGACCAAACTGTCCAGGAGTTATTACTCCGGGTGAAGCTAAAGTTGGTATTATGCCAGGTTTCGTTTTCAAAAAAGGAACAGTTGGAATCGTTTCTAAATCAGGAACTTTAACTTACGAAGCTGCTGACCAAGTTGTAAAACAAGGTTTAGGAATCACTACAGCTATTGGTATTGGTGGAGATCCAATTATTGGAACTACAACTAAAGAAGCTGTTGAATTATTAATGAACGACCCAGAAACTGAAATCATCATTATGATTGGTGAAATTGGTGGTCAACTTGAAGCTGATGCTGCAAGATGGGTAAGAGCTGATGGTAACCGTAAACCAGTTGTTGGTTTTATCGCTGGAGAAACTGCTCCTGCTGGTAGAACAATGGGTCACGCAGGTGCTATTGTTGGTGGTTCTGATGATACTGCTGCTGCTAAAAAACAAATTATGAGAGACAACGGAATTCACGTTGTTGATTCACCAGCTGAAATTGGTAAAAAAGTAAAAGAAGTACTTGGATAATCTCCGGTATTCAAAATAAAAAATTCCAAAAAAAGTCTCAATATTTTGTTGAGACTTTTTTACATTTTTAAAATGATTGGAATTTAATTTAAAAACTTAGCAACTTAGAACCTCAGTTTCTTAGAAGCTTAAAATGAGAAATATGTACAAAGAATTAGAAAAGTTTAAAGTAAGCAATAGTTTTACTTTTACAATCGAGGATAGTTTAGAACAAGCTTGTAATGCTCCGGAATCTGGCGCAGGAGTTTTTGTAGTTTATGCTGTTGAAGGTGGTGCAAAAGAATTAATCATGGTGGGTTCTACAGGAACCGTTCAGAATGATGGAGCTTTGAAAAGCAAAAATGGCGGTTTATACGATAAAATCGTAAACGGACACCAATTTGCTAAAACTGGTAGAAAATATTCTTGGCCAGCACAAATGAAATTAGAAAACATCGATGCTCTTGAAGTAGTTTGGTATGAAACTTTTAATGCTGACGTAAAAGGAATCCCTACTACTGTTGAAGGACAAGTTTTGCAAAATTTCTTAGATGAAAATGCAAGATTACCAAGATGGAATGTAGCTTTCTAAGTTTTTTAAACTAGAAAACATCAAAAAGCCTTACTTACTAGTAAGGCTTTTTTTTATATTCGGATTTTTTTTTTATTATTATTTAACGACTAATTTTATAATGTAAGTTTCTTTTACAAATGAAATATGTTAATATAAATGAATTGTTAAAAAAAGAAAATAAAAATGGTGGTAGTAAAATCTTACAATTAAATTGTTTTTTAAAATAGTATTATTATTTTAATTTGCCTTAAGTTCTAGTTAAATCAAGCATAAAGCAACAGTTTTCTTATATTAGGAAACTGCTTCCTTTGTGTAAAAAAATTGGTTTTAAATATTTGCTTTTATATATTTATCGCACAAAACCAAAAGATAATGTTAAAAAAACATATTCTTTGTATTAAATCAAAGAGTTTGTTTTAAGTATATCAGCCACTATAACCATGAAAACCTCAACCTTTGAATTTACCGCTTTTGACGATATTACCCTTTGGACTAACCTAAGAGAGGGAGACGAAAAATCATTCTCGATGTTGTTTGAAAGATATTATGCCGATTTGGTGAGTTATGGCAATTCACTTTCTCCCTATCATGAAAAAGTACAGGATTGTATTCAGGATGTTTTTACAGATATATGGGTGTATCGCAATTCATTACAGCGTTCTGTGGTTGTAAGGGCTTATTTGTTATCAAGTGTACGCAAGAGAATTGCAAGATTGCATGAACGTGATCATATTTTCCGCAAAGCAACAAACACAGATTCTATTGCATTTTTACTGGAGTTCTCTGTGGGGCATGAGCTTATAGATGATGACTATGCTACCAAAGAAAAAGTTACTTATCTGAATAAATTATTAAATGATTTACCACCTCGCCAGAAAGAAGCTTTGTATTTAAAATATCATCAGGGACTTAGTGTGGAACAAATTGCTGAAATGCTCGATGTAAATTACCAATCGGCTAGTAATTTGCTGTATCGCGGTTTGCTGGTGCTTCGTAAAGAATGGAAAGGTACTTTTTCATTATTTCTGTTACTATCTTCAAGTAGTTTTTAATTTTATTTCAAAAAATATAAAAAAAATCACAATTTGGTGAGTATACAATCAAAGAAGTGTCCTCTATGTTTTTGTAACCTTATTTTTAGATGCAAAAACGTAATACATATACCGAAATAGAAAATTTTTTATCTGACGAATCATTCCAGTCGTGGATTTTATTAAAAATTGACAATGATGGTTGGGAAGAGTGGACTTTAGAAAGTCGTCAACGTGCAAAATTAGTCGAAGAAGCACGACACTTATTGTTGGCGATGCACGTTACGGATTCAGAATTATCAACTTCGGATATTCGCAGAGCGTTAGAAGCGACTTGGTCGAAAATCGAAGAGAAAGAAAATCAAAACCATTTACCTGAAAACTCAAACATTAGATTTCTTAGAAAATGTTTTCTTAACGGAGTTGCAGCAACTTTAATTTTTGGACTAATATCCGTTTGGTTCTACAAAAACTATTTCCAAACAGAAAATAAAGTTGTTACCTACAAAGAACTTATTGATGAAAATAGTGAAGGATTAGTGGAGCAGACTAATAATTCAGACAAACCGCAAATTATTACATTATCTGATGGTAGTTCGGTTTTATTACAGCCAAATAGTAAATTAAGTTATCCTAAAATCTTTACCGGAAACGAAAGAAAGGTGTATTTATCCGGCGAAGGTTTCTTTGAAATTAGTAAAAATCCTAAAAAACCTTTTTACGTTTATGCAAACGAGATTGTCACAAAGGTTGTTGGAACTAGTTTTAGGGTCAAAGCTTATTCTGATCAACCTGATGTTGAAGTTCTTGTCCGCACCGGTAAAGTTAAGGTTAAGTCTAATGAAATGATTTCAAAATCAGATCACGAAGAAATAGTTTTACTTCCTAATCAGGCATTACGATTTGTACGTAATGATCTAAAATTCAATAAAATTACAAATATCACTCAAGATGCTGAACTTGTTCAAAGTGTTGGAAATATCGAACAACTAAGCTTTGAGTTTAGTGATATCCCTGTTTCGCAGATTTTTGAAACAATAGAACAGGCTTATCTGGTAGATATTGATTATCCAAAAGACAAATTAAAAGATTGCCATCTTACCACTTCACTGAGTGACCAGCCTTTGCCGGAAAAATTAAAAATTGTTTGTAGAAGCATTGGCAACAATACCAGTTTTGAAATGAACGGAAATCAAATTATTATAACATCAGAAGGATGTAATTAATGCTTTTGTATAACTGTAATTATACAAAAGAAGATCGCATTAAGTGATTTAATATTTTAGATAAATTCTTTCTTTTTTTTATAAGAATGTAATTTATTTCTTTTGAAACAAACCAAAACCAAAGTATAAACCAAAACTAAGAAAAACCAAAAAAGCCTATGTAAAAGATAATGCATAAAAAAAAGTGCCGAAATGCTGTAACATTTTCGACACTTATAAAATTGAATTTCTCTCTGTAAAGAGTCATTCAGTACGTTTCTTAAAATACACTCGAATCAGTATTAATCAAAACAAACCAAAATTATGAAAAAACCAGTTGTTAAACAACGATTACTCCATCGAATCATGAAAATAACACTATTTCAGTTTGTCCTTGCACTTGTGTTTTCAAGTGTTGCAATGGCAAACGATGTAAATGGGCAAAAAAAGTTAGATACCAAAGTCACAATTACAGTTGAAAATTTGACATTGGATAATGCATTATCTAAAATTGAAAAGTCTGCGCATGTAAAATTTTCTTATAACTCCAGATTACCACAATTAAACCAAAAAGTGAGTATTGAGGCTAATCAGGAAACATTGGCAAGTATTCTAAACAGAGTATTGCTTCCGTTTAATATCACATTTGCAGAAGTTAGTAATCAGATTATTTTGCAAAAGAATGTTGTAAATCCGTTTGCAAATACAGATAATCACGATTCATTATTAGAAATATTAACTGCGGGTCCAATTATAAAAGGAAAAGTGACAGATTCAGGAGGAAATCCTTTACCTGGTGCAACAGTATTGGCAAAAGGAAGCAAAATGGCCGTGCTTACTGACTTTGATGGTAATTTTACTATCGAAATGCCTGCGAATAGCGATAAAATTATCATTTCTTATGTAGGTATGGAGACAAAAGAAATTGGTATAACTAATATTACACCAACAATTGTTTTAAATGAATTGGGGCAAAACCTAAAAGAAGTTGTAGTGACTACAGGTTACGAAAAAACATCTAAAAGAACCTTTACAGGAGCTATCAGTAAAATTTCGGGAACGGAATTAAAAGTTGACGGTGTAGTTGATGTCAGCAGAATGATTGAAGGAAAAGCAGCAGGGGTAACAGTACAGAACGTTACAGGAACATTTGGTACAGCACCAAAAATTACTGTTCGTGGATCCTCATCAATCTTTGGAGATACAAAACCTTTATGGGTTATTGATGGTGTTGTTCAGGAAGATATTATTAATATTTCATTTTCTGATTTGGCCTCAGGAAACTCTGAAACTTTGCTAAGTTCATCTGTAGCAGGTTTAAATGCTAATGATATTCAAAGTGTAGAAATCTTAAAAGATGCATCGGCAACTTCTATTTATGGTTCAAGATCATTAAACGGAGTTGTAGTTGTAACGACAAAACAAGGTCGTAGAGATTCACCTTTAAAAGTGAGTTATTCAGTAGAGAATACGGTAAGAACTGTTCCTAATTATTCGCAATATGATATTTTAAACTCTCAGGAATCAATGAGTATTTTAAAAGAGTTAGAAGGATATAGCGGAGATGGAAAAGGGTTTCTTGAAATAGCTTCCTCACTAAACGGAAGATTTGGTGGAGTTTATAATATTCTTGCAAAACAAATTGATACTTACAATAAAACAGGTGGTCAGTTTGGAGTTAGAAATGATGAAGTTAGCCGTAATCAATTTTTAAAGAAATATGAATTAGGCAATACAGATTGGTTTAGTGTTTTATTTAGACCTTCAATCACACAAAATCACTCTTTGAGTTTTTCTGGTGGAGGAAAAAACAACACATTTTATGCTTCTCTAGGATATTATACAGATCCGGGATGGACAATTGCAGATAACGTAAAACAATTGACATCTAATATAAAAGGAACTTTTTTTATAAATGATAAATTAAATATTACTTTATCTACAATGGGTTCGGTACGTAATCAAATGGCACCGGGAAGTTATGAAAGTAAATCAGATCCAGTTTACGGAAGTGTAAACAGAGAATTTGATATCAACCCTTTTAAGTATGTTTTAAACACAAGCAGAACTTTAAGACCTTATGATGAAAATGGAAATTTAGAGTATTACAGAAATAACTGGGCTCCAATGAATATTATTAACGAGCTTAGTAATAATACATTGGATATTAAAGTAAATGATATTCGTTTTCAATTGGATTTAGAATATAAAATTAATCCACATTTAACTTATAATCTTACAGGTTCAGCCAGATATGCTAATACTTCGAGAGAGCATAAAATTTATGAAGATTCGAATGTGGCTGCCGCTTATAAGGCGGGTACAGCTTTGAGCGTAGAAGGAGAAAATTCAATCGTTCAGGAGGCTAATATATTTTTATACCGTGATCCGGATAATTTAACGGCACCAAAAATATCTGTACTTCCAAATGGAGGGTTTTTAAGAAAATTTACAAATGACATGACTTCTTACAACATTAGAAATAGTGTTAATTATAGAAATACATTAAATGAAAAACACGAATTAGAAGGATTCTTTGGTACTGAACTTAGATCAGTAGACAGAAACAGTGATAATTTTACTGCAGTAGGACTTCAATTTGACCGTGGACTTACACCGTTTATCGATCCTAGATTAATTTCTAAAATAGTAAATGACGGAGATTCTTATTATGGTTTTGATGCTGAAAGAGAAAGAACAGTTGGTTTCTTCGGAAAAGTAGGATATACTTATGATCGTCGTTATACAGCGTCTCTTACAGGTCGTTATGACGGATCAAACAGACAAGGAAACAGCGGTTCTAACAGATGGCTGCCAACTTATACAGTAAGTGGAAAATGGAATATCACGGAAGAAAATTTCATGAGAAATTCTAAAGCTATAAACAATTTAGCATTAAGAGCATCTTATGGACTTACAGCTACTGCCGGACCAGCTACCAATTCATTGGCGATTTACAAAAGTTTTATTACGGATAGACTTTTTCTTGGAAACAGAGAATCTGCAATATCTATTGATGAATTACAAAACGGTGATTTAACCTGGGAAAAACAATACGAAACTAACATTGGTTTAGATTTAGGAATGTTTAACAACAGAGTACAATTTGTAACGGATGTCTATACTCGTAATGCCTTTGATTTAGTTGATTTTGTGACAACTTCAGGTGTTGGAGGAGAAAGTATCAAGCAAGGTAATAATGCCGATATGAGAACTAAAGGTCTTGAAGTAGGTTTTACAACTCAGAATATTGTAGGCAAAGATTTTAGATGGTCTACTACGCTTAATTTCTCTGTTTATGATCAAAAAATCACAAAATTACAAAACAAACCATCTGCATTTAGTTTAGTAAACGGAAACGGCGGAAACGCATTAGGAACTCCTAGAAACTCTATTTATTCGTATGATTTTACAGGATTAAATAATCAGGGATTACCAACTTTCAAATTACAGGATGGTGCAGAGAACAATATGACTGATGCAGATTTTCAAGATACAAATGATGTAACTAAATACCTGAAATATGAAGGTTCTATTGAGCCAAATAAATCTATAGGTTTAGCGAATACTTTTACTTACAAAAATTGGTCATTATATGTATTTATTGTTGGTTCAGGGGGAAATAAAGTTCGTTTGAATCCTGTTTATGATAGCGTTTATGATGATTTGACAGTGTTTACAAAAGATTTTACCAATCGTTGGATAAATCCTGGAGATGAAAATATTACAAATGTTCCTGTGATTGCTGACAAAAGATTGATAGAAAATAATGGAGGAGAACGTACACTTGCAAAAGCATACAACACCTATAATTATTCTGATGTTAGAATTGCTGATGGTGATTTCGTGAGATTAAAAAATATCTCATTAGGTTGGGAATTTCCTAAAGATTTCAAGAGAAAATTAGGAGTAAGCACCTTTACATTAAAAGGATCAGCAGTAAACCCTTGGTTAATTTATTCTGATAAAAGACTTAACGGTCAGGATCCGGAATTCCGTAATACAGGAGGTGTAGCTTTTCCAATTACATCACAATACACATTTGCCATAAACCTTTCATTTTAATATAATTGATTATGAAAAATATAAAAATAGCTTTATCACTATTGATACTTGTTGGTGTTAGTAGTTGCGATGATTTCCTTTCAGAAACACCGGATAACAGGTTACAAATTGATACACCCGAAAAAATTTCAGAATTATTGGCAGCTGCATATCCAGACGGTACATATATCGAGCTTGCAGAAACTATGACAGACAACGTATCTGATAATAAAAGCTCTCTGGTAAACATTAATAATGCACAAAGTTATAATTGGGATTTACAAGATGATCAAACAGGTAGAGATACTCAGGGATTTTACTGGAATGCTGCTTATAAGGCAATTGCGACCGCAAATCAGGCATTGGCATCTATAAAAGAGCTTGGAGCTGCTCCTAGTCTTAACCCTCAAAAAGGAGAAGCATTATTAGCCAGAGCATACTCTCATTTTATGTTGGTTTCGTTATGGTCAAATCGTTATAATCCTGCTACAGCTGGTACAGATTTAGGGATTCCTTATGTAACAGAACCGGAAACAGTTTTGATTGCGAAATACAAACGTAATTCAGTAAAAGAAGTTTTTGACTTTATACAAGCAGATATTGAAGAAGGGTTGAAATATGTAACGAATGAGTATAGAACTGATTATTTAAAATATCACTTTAATAAAGAGGCTGCAAAAGCTTTTGCAGCACGTTTTTATACTGTAAAAGGAGACTGGAAACGAGTATTGGAACTTACTGACGGATTAGGAAACAAACCCGTAGGAAAACTTAGAGATTGGACAGCATACAACGGTTATGATTTTCCAAATAAACCAATTGAATATGCAAAAAATACACAGGTTACAAACTTGTTAATTGGATCTCCAAGTTCAATTTGTGGTAGAGCGACAAGAAATAACAGATTTGCTTTTACAAGAGCAAATGAGAGAGACCAGATACTTGGCAGCGACACCAATATTTTTAATAAAGACTGGTTAATTGATATTTCAATACAAGGTGCAAGTGGAGCAAATGTTGCAGTATACAAGTTTAATGAGTATTTTAAATATACCAATGTAACAGCACAAATTGGTCTTCCGTATACTGGAGTTGTACTTTTTTCTAACGATGAAATGTTCTTAAACCGTATTGAAGCACATGTTATGACAAATCAATTGGATGTTGCCACTTCAGAGTTGGAATATTTTTTAGGAACCAGAACAGATGGACATGACGCTTCGGATGTATTGACAAAAGATATGGTATATGATAAATATCCGGTTATTGCGGATGAATATACTCCGTTTTATTCTCTTACTCCGGAACAAACATCTTTTATCAAAGCAATTACAGAAGCCAGAAGAAGAGAGTTTTTACATGAAGGACTAAGATGGTTTGATATCAAGAGATTTAATCTGGTAATAAAACATGATACTTATAATCAACAAGGACAAATTTCTAAGAGTAATATTTTGATTAAAGATGACAAGCGTCGTGCTGTGCAAATACCTCTAAATGCGTCTAATAATGGAATTGAACTAAATCCGAGATAATTTTAATTTGAAACATTATGAAATTAATTAAACAATATAAAAATATAATACTTGCTGTCGGAATTTTGACACTTGTATCCTGTTCTCATGAAGATCAGCCAAAGGAGAGTTTCTTGAATTTTACTCCAAAAGTAAAGACTGATTTGGACAGATGGATTGACAAAAACTATATAGATCCTTATAATATTAGTGTGCAATATGAGTGGAATCAAAATGTAGTTGAAGGCAATAGATTTTTATATCCGCCAGCAATTGACAAAGTGCAGCCAGCATTAGAAATAATCAAAAAAATATGGATCGACAGTTATACAACAATAGGAGGGAAGGATTTTGTTAAAATCATTGCACCAAGAGATTTTGTTCTGGTAGGCGGTGTAAACGTAAATCCTGATGATGTTTCAAATACTTTAGGTCTTGCCGAAGGAGGAAAGAGAATTTCTCTTTTTCAGGTTGATTATGTGGATAAAAAAGATCGCGAAAGTGTAACAGAATTTATCCATACAATTCAGCATGAATACGTGCATATTTTAAATCAGACTAAAACATTTGATGTAGAAGCCTGGGCAAAAATAACACCAAAAGATTATAGCTCAGACCCATTTAGTATTACAGATAGGCAGGCGCATGAACTTGGTTTTATAAGTGCTTATGCAAGATCAAATTATACAGAAGATTTTGCAGAAACAGCAGCAATAATTTTGCTAAACTCAGAAGTAGAGTACGAGGCATTACTTGCAAGTATCACAAATCCTGCTGCTGTTGAAGCCTTAAAGAAAAAAGAAGCACTAGTAGTACAATACTATAGAGATGCCTTTAATATAGATTTTTATGCGCTAAGAGATGAAGCTCAAAAGAATACCACAGATGTTCTAAATGATTAAAAATTTAACAAAAGATAAATTATGAAAACTAAAAATATATTGAAGTATTTGTTGCTCATTATTTTGATGTTGCAAGTAAATAGTTGTGTCAGCACAGATGCGGAACAAAAATTTGATGATACACCTACAGAGCGTTTAAACAAGCGAAAAAAGGAATTAAACGATCTATTACTTTCTGCCGAAAATGGCTGGAAGGCAGTTTATTATACAGATGATAATCAATTGGGAGGATTTACACATTTATTTAAATTTTTGCCTGACGGAAAAGTAGACATGGCTTCTGATTTTGACGATGATACAGAGAAGCATAATAGTCAGTATGAAATTCAATTAGGAAGTACTGTGAGTGTAGTTTTTACGACAAAAAATAAAATTCATTTATTGTCAGACTCTGGTAATTCACCTCTTGCCGCAGGAAAAGGATTCTTAGGAGATTTTCAGTTCTTATTTTATGGTGTAGAAAATGGAGACCTTGTTTTCAAAACTAATAGAACCGTAAAGGAAGTTCGTTTTGTAAAAGCAACAGCTCAAGACTGGGTTGATTTAAAAGGAAACACTATCACGAACAAAAACATGACAGGTGATATTAATAGTCCATTATTTAGAACACTTGAGACTACTGATGGAACAACAGTTAAAAAATACGAGCTTGATTATAATTCCGTAGTTAGATTTGGAACAGCGACTCCTTTAGAAGATGGAAACGCTGAAACTCTTAAATTGGCAGTTGCCTATACACCAACAGGAATAACTGTAAAACCGGCAATTACCGTAGGAAGTCAAAAGTTAACAGATTTTGTTTATAACGCTACAGATAAATCTTTTGTGGCAACAGGAACAAGTGGTGCAAAAGCTACTATTCAATTTACAAATGCACCTCCTAGATTAACAGATGATTATAAACTATTTTTAGAAGGGGGAGGGCAAATTACAATAGGATATATAGCTGCAAATTTATCTAAAGCCGCTACCAACTCAGCTTACGCTAAATCAATATTAGATAAGGTAAATGCTACTTTGCCCGCAAATCAAAAAATTGCGAGAGTTCAGATAGCTTTCAATGATCCTTTGAATGGTAATTATATCGCATATACATTTACTGGAGGAAAACCATCGATATATCATTTTTTCACCACTACTGAGGATGCCGTAAATAAGACCATTATTTTAACTGATGACGGCTGGATAGGGACTCCGGCAGCAAGAGCGTTTTTGAAAATTTTAGATGATGAAATTACAAATCCTAAAGGATTATACCTTAAAAAAGAATCGTTTACCATTTTCTATACAAATGTTATTTACACTTATACAAGTGCAGCCACTCCGTTTAGATTGACGAATTACAAATTTTAATAGCTTAGTTTTTTAGTTTTGTTCTTGATTTTGGATAAAAAGCGGCTCAAATCGAGCCGCTTTTTTAAAGAATAGAATTAATATCAAGAATTTAATTAATATGTTTTTTGGTCTTTAGTTATAAATTTTAATGAATGCATTTAGTATTACGTCTGAAACTCAACAGACATAAAAATGATTGAGAATACAAATATTAAACAACCTGATTATTATGTTAGAAAAAATTTTAAATCTTAAAGGAGTTGAAGTACTTAGTATTAATGAACAAAAAAATGTAATTGGCGGGACTGTCATATGTACAATTCCCTGGACTCCACTTCCTTATTATGGGCCATGTATTATGGAGGGACCAATAAGACCAGTTGAGCCAATATGTAAAGCAACAATTGATGGTATAGAGTGCCTTTAATAAAATTATTTCTTTTAGAACCGTTTCATATCCGTGAAACGGTTTTTTTTTGTTTTTTTTAGCCTTAAAGAAGCGTTCTTCTTCATAAATTATACTATTGTTATTTTTTTAAAAAGGGAATTATCATATATTTGACGAGTCATTCATAGCCCTGATAGTAGCGGTATCCTTTTTATCTGCTTTTTTGCAGATGAAAAGATACAAGCGGATAGCAGGAATAGCTACAAATAAATATTAACATAGATTTTGAATATGAAATTACTAGAAGGAAAAGTTGCCATCATTACGGGCGCTAGTCGTGGAATTGGAAGAGGAATTGCTGAAGTTTTTGCTAAACATGGTGCAAACGTTGCTTTTACATACAGCTCGTCTGTAGCTTCTGCAGAAGCGTTAGAAGCTGAATTGAACAGTTTAGGGGTTAAAGCAAAAGGATACCAGTCGAATGCGGCCGATTTTAATGAAGCGCAAACTTTTGTTGATGCTGTTTTGGCTGATTTTGGAACAGTTGATATTTTGATTAACAACGCCGGAATTACAAAAGACAACTTATTAATGCGTATGTCTGAGGCTGATTTTGATCAAGTTATTGATGTGAATTTAAAGTCAGTATTTAATATGACAAAAGCAATTCAAAAAACTTTCTTAAAACAACGTGCAGGTTCAATTATCAATATTAGCTCAGTAGTAGGAGTATCAGGAAACGCTGGACAAACTAACTATGCTGCGTCAAAAGCAGGTGCAATTGGTTTTACGAAATCAGTAGCATTAGAGTTGGGATCACGTAATATTCGTTGTAATGCAATCGCTCCGGGATTTATTGAAACCGAAATGACAGCAAAATTACCAGAAGATGTAGTAAAAGGATGGAGAGACGGAATTCCGTTAAAACGTGGAGGAACAGTAGAAGATGTAGCAAATGCTTGTCTTTTCCTTGCTTCAGACATGAGCGCATACGTGACAGGACAAGTCCTTAATGTTTGCGGAGGAATGTTAACTTAAGGAACTATCCCGAAGCTTCGGGACTGAGTTACAAAGGTTCAAAGGTTTTATTTTGAAGCTTTGAAATATTGTCTTCCAATCACTAAACTTTAAATATGACTACAAACACGATTCTATTATTATTACTATCATTAGTAATAGCGGGTGGTTTGTCGTATTTTCAATATTTTTTTAAAGCCAAAAACAAATCCAATGTGATTTGGTTTTTGGCTTTTTTACGTTTTTTAGCCATTTTTGGATTATTACTTTTATTGATAAATCCAATAATGACCAAAAAATCACTCGAAATCACCAAAACGCCATTGGCAATTGCGGTAGATAATTCGAGTTCGATTGTAGCTTTAAAATCTGATAAAAAAGTTGCAGAATTATATCAGAAATTAATTTCGAATCCTGCCCTTAAAGAGAAATTCGAAATTCAATCGTATCAATTTGATACAGATTTCAAACCCTCAGATAAATTTGATTTCAAAGGAAAACAAACCAATCTCGACGAAGTTGCTAAGAATCTAAAAAGCATCAATAAAAACCTGATTTTCCCAACGGTTATAATTACTGACGGAAATCAAACTACAGGAAACGATTATGTATATCGTTTTGATCCTGTTAATAAAGTTTATCCTTTGGTTGTGGGAGATACAACCACGTTTCTGGATTTAAAAATCAATCAGTTAAACGTAAATAAATACGCTTTTCATAAAAATAAATTTCCTGTTGAAGTTTTTCTTCAATATTCCGGAGATAAAACCACAAATGCCGATTTTACAATTTCGCAAGGAAGTACAATTGTAGCCAGAGAAAAAGTTTCTTTTTCGCCTTCTAAAAAAACAGCCACTTTAGATTTGCTTTTACCTGCAGATAAAGTAGGATTGCAAATTTTTAAAGCCAGTATTTCATCCAGCGCAAAAGAGAAAAACAGTTATAATAACATCAAGAATTTTGCAGTAGAAGTTATCGATCAAAAGTCGACAATTGCTATTGTTTCTGCTATAAATCATCCTGACATTGCAGCATTAAAACGTGCGATAGAAGTTAATGCACAACGCAAAGTAATTTTGGTTAAACCAAATGATATTAGTCAATTACAAGAAGTTTCAGTTTTAGTTTTATATCAGCCAACAACAGCATTTAAAGCAATTTTTGACAATAATAAATTAGCAGGAACAAACACCTTTATTATCACAGGAAACAACACTGATTTTAATTTTCTTAACCAACAACAAAATAGTTTAATATTTAAAATGAGCGGGCAGAGAGAAGATTATTTATCTGAATTTCAATCGCAGTTTAATTTGTTTGCCATAGATAATATAGGTTTCGAAAATTTCCCGCCATTGCAAAATTTATTCGGAACCGTTACCACAAACGGAAATGTATCTGTTTTGCTTTCTTCAAAAATTAGAAACGTTGCTACAAATGCTCCTTTATTGGCTTTTGCCGAAAATCAAGGAAAAAGAACCGCTTTTCTTTTAGGAGAAAACACTTGGAAATGGCGTTTGCAAAGTCATATCGACAATCAGTCTTTTGAAAAATATGATGTTTTTGTAGATAAAGTAATTCAATATTTAGCTTCGACTACTTCAAAGAAATCTTTGGTTGTAACACACGAAAGCTTTTATAATTCGGGAGAAGCAATTGTAATCAATGCGCAATACTTCAATAAAAATTATGAGTTTGATGAAAAAGCCAGACTGACAATCACAGTTACAAATGCTGAAACGAAACAAGCCAAAAACTACGATTTATTAAAAGGAAATAATTCTTTCTCAGTAAACCTGGACGGTTTATCAACCGGAAAATACAATTTTACCGTTAAGGAATTAAATACGAACACATCATATTCAAGTCATTTTGAGATTTTGGATTTTGATATCGAAAAGCAATTTGTAAATCCTGATGTTACGAAACTGAAACAACTGGCACTTCAAACAAACGGAAAAGCATTTTTTGAAGATCAAGCCGATAATTTGATCAACACACTTCTTGAAAATAAAGAATACAAATCGATAGAGAAAAATATTTCGACCAAAACGCCGTTAATTGATTGGGTTTGGTTGCTGATTTTAATCGCTGTATTACTGACAACAGAGTGGTTTGTTAGAAAATACAATGGATTGCTTTAGAAAAAGGTGCAAAGGTTCATAGGGACAAAGGTCCAGAGTTTTACTTCACTTCAAACATAATTAAATGAATGATATTCAAAGTATTTTAGATGAAATATTCCCATTTGTGGAGAGTCTGCTAAAAGAATATGGAGAATTTTATCCAGTATCGGCCGTTGTAAGTATTGAACAAAAAGTTAAACACATAATACTTGAAGAAGATGAAGAAAATGATTTTCCAGAATCGATTTCAGTAATAGCAGAACTAAAAAAAGAATTGCGTTGGAGAAAAAATGAATTTCTGGCTATAGCAATTTTTTATGATGTAAAAGTAAAAGAAAAACAAACCGACGCTATTGCTGTTTTCGTTGAACATAAAATAGAAATGGAGGCTTATACATTTTATTATCCCTATGAATTGATTGATAATGATTTAATATTTGGAAAATCATGGAAAGTAATTGAAAAAATGCAAATTTTTGAGAATTAGAAAGGGCAATTATTAAAAAAGATCAAGTTAATTCTTTGTTAGTAACTACTTTTTGTTAGAAAATTTAATAAATTATTGTAGAAGCTTCCAAGAAACATTTAAATTAAGTAAAATATAAATTTTTTAATATATGCCTAATTCATTCAAAAGCAATAGTAAAGAAGATGTTGTTTTTAATACGTTTAAAACACAACTTGAAAGCAAAGGCTTAACTATTGATTCTATTGATAAAGATGGATTTATTCTTGTAAACATAGAAGAATCTGAATTAAAAGTAAGTTTAGATAATGTTAGACGTAACTACGAAAGAGATAATGATGAAAGTTATATCACAGATTTAGTTAATACAATTGTTTCACATTCAGTAAAAAAGGAAGATTGGGAGAATATTAAAGATAAAATATACGTTCAATTTTTTCCTAATGACTTTGAGTTTGAAAACCTGGTATATGAAAAGGTGACAAATGAATTTAGTAAAGTTTTTATGGTAAATACTAATAATAACTTTTCATTTATTTCTGATGATGATTTGATAGACTGGAACTTAGATTTAGAAGAACTAAAAAAGCAAGTTGATTTAAATTTAGATGCTTTTTCAGATAAAGTAAAGATTGAGATTGAAGATGTTGAGAATCATAAACTTGGAATGATTGATATTGAGGAAGTTTGGCTTAAAAGTGCTTGTCTCTTTTCATCTAAAATTAAGGATTTAGTTCAAAATAATATTGGTTTCCCATTTTATGCTGTTATTCCTGTGAGAGACTTTTGTTATATTTTTGGAGAACAAGATTTTGAATATTTTTCTGAGCGTCTTGGTTCTGTCGTAGTTGATGAATATGAGAAATCGGGATATCCAATTACAACTGAAATTTTAAAATTTTCAGAAAATGGAGTTCAGGCAATGGGAAAATATTAAATATATTGTAGTGACTTTTTGCCACAACCCGAACCTGAAAGAGCGAACAGACGAAGTAAATTCACGAATAAACTCGAATTTTATTTAATAAATTTTCAGATATTTAGCTTGAGATAATTTTGAATATTACATATGAAAGCAAAAAATATCATTATTTTCTTTAGTCTATTTGTTATAATTGTTTCTTCAGTTTTTTATATTAGTGCAAGAGTAAAATATAGAAAAGACTATCATTTTGTAATTATCAGATATAATGAGGGACCAAATACTATTAGTTTTAGTAATAATGATAATGAATTTCTTTTTTCGAAATTGGAACCTCATATAAAAGATATTGAAAAAGAAGATAGTCTAGTAAAAAAAGCTTTTTCAGAAAAGGTTTATATTTATAAAAAAAATAAAAAGACTGATAAATATTTCTTAGCATTCGTAATTAAAAATCCAGGAATGTTTCCAATAGACTGGTTGTAAATATGTTTAAAAAATAACAATATGGATTTTAGGCTAAAAGTATTTCATACCGTTGCACTCCGCTTAAATTTTACTAAAGCGGCAACAGAACTATATATCTCGCAGCCAGCGGTTTCTAAACACATTCAGGAACTGGAAGAAACTTACAAAACCAAGCTTTTTGAGCGAAATGGTTCTAAAATTGCTTTAACTCCGGCAGGAGAAATTCTTTTAAGACATACTAAGAATATTTTCGAAATCTACCGTGAAATCGACTTTGATATGAGTTCGTTTATGAATGAACGTCAGGGTTTATTGCGATTAGGAGCCAGTACAACAATTGCACAATATCTGATATCGCCGGTTCTGGCTCGTTTTCACCAAAAACAAAAAGATATAAAAGTCAATTTGCTGAACGGAAATACAGAGCAAATCGAGAATGCTTTAATCAATAAAGAAATCGAAATTGGAATTGTAGAAGGACAGTCTAAGAATCAGTCCATTAAATATATTCCGTTTTTAAAAGACGAATTGGTTTTGGTTTGTAATACCAAGAATCCTTTGGTCAAGAAAAGCGAAATTTCATTAGAAGATTTAAAAACAATGAAATTTATAACTCGCGAACGAGGCTCCGGAACACTTGAAGTTATAGAATTTGCTTTGAAACAAATTGGTTTTAGAATAACTGATTTGCAAATCGAAATGCAGTTAGGAAGTACAGAAAGCATAAAATCATATTTATTAAACTCTGATTGTTTTGCTTTTATGTCAATACATGCGGTAGATAAAGAACTTAAAAATAATGAACTTATGGTTTTGGATGTAGAGAATTTATCAGTTGAAAGGTATTTTTACATCATAACGTTACTTGGTAAATCAGATTCATTATCAGAACTTTTTATTCAGAATATCTCTTCTTATTATAACTTAGAGTTATAGTCGATTGCAATTTACGATTAGTGATTATGATATAAACGACAGACCTTTGTAAAAGAAATATCAAATCAATTATTTTGAAAACGAATCAACATACAACATCACATTTATTTGAAGTTAATCTTTATATACAACAAGCAATTTTTGTTTTAATAATTGCATTATGCCTATTTTCGATTATTTCTCCACCAATTGCATTATTATTAGGAGTTATAATGGTGAACATTTTCGGAAATCCGTTTGTAGAATTAAATAATAAAGCGATTACTTATCTATTACAATTTTCAGTAGTTGGCTTAGGTTTCGGAATGAATGCTACAAGTGCACTTTCTGCCGGAAAAGAAGGTTTTTTACTGACCATATTTTCAATTTTTAGTACTTTAATATTAGGTACATTCCTGGGAAAATGGCTTAGAACTGATAAAAAAACTTCGCATTTAATCTCTTGCGGAACAGCAATTTGTGGAGGAAGCGCCATTGCAGCTATTTCTCCGGTAATTAAATCAAATGAGAATCAAACTTCAATTGCTTTGGGCGTAATCTTTATCCTGAATTCGATTGCATTATTCGTTTTCCCGTTCATCGGGCATCAGCTTAATCTGTCTCAACAAGATTTTGGCTTATGGTGCGCCATTGCAATTCACGACACAAGTTCTGTAGTAGGCGCTGCGAATAAATACGGAGCCGAAGCCTTGCAAATTGCCACAACTGTAAAATTAGCAAGAGCTTTATGGATTATACCAATCTCGCTTTTGACTGCGATAATTTTTAATAAGCAATCCCGAAACGTCGGGACAAAAATTAAGATTCCGTATTTTATTGGATTGTTTATTCTGGCAATGCTCTTTAATACTTATGTACCAGAAACCGCTATTGTAGCACCACATATTGTGGGTTTTGCTAAAATTGGTTTGACAATTACGCTGTTTTTAATTGGTGCTACTTTAAATATAAACACTTTAAAATCAGTAGGAGTGAAGCCTTTACTTCAAGGTGTTTTATTGTGGGTGTTTATTGCTTGTTTAGGTTTAGCTTCAATATTATACTTTCATTAAAAAGGAAATTGAATTATTTTACATTCGAAAACTTAACAATCGGTTTGTCAGTCATTTTGTATAATTTTCCTTTGAACGAAAAATGCTTTTCAATCTCAAAATTAAATTGCTTTTTTGTTTTAGCCATTGCAGCTATTTCCTGAGGTAGATTTACTTCAAATTCGTCATTTGCTTGTGCAGCTTTATCAAAAGAACCTTTTGTTTTAATGATAATATCCCTAAAATGTTTTTTAGTATTGTCATTGACAACGATATAAGAACCGGACCATTCTACACTTGCAACATTGGTAAGTTGGTAATCATAGACCTCCATAATAGGTTGGTATTTGCCTTCAAATCCAGCAACAAGATACAGAATACCTTCAAAAGGACCACCGGCACCGCCATTCACATGCAATAATGTAAAAGCATATTGATCTTCTCCAATCTCAATAAGTTTTGGAGAAGGCGCTTGTGCAAATGAACCAAAAGCAGCAACTGCAGGTTGAAAAGATCTCATTATCCAACTCTTGTCATTCTTTGCAAACTTAGCAACACCAACAAGACCACCGGAGAATCTGCTGGTTTGCAAACCATCTTCGTCATAATCAGAATGATTGAAAAATAGTAGTTTGAATTGATTGTTTTTAGAATCTTTATAATCGATATTACCCAATATTCTTGTGGCAACCCCTCTAGTATAAGGAAACATTTGATCGCCTTCGACACCATTTACGTCATTGTACGCAACAGGTTTGCAACTTTTGCAATTCCAGCTTATAAAAGTATTATGGTCTGATAAGTTGTATAGTTTTCCGGGAAATAATTTCTGCATTGTTTTTACAGCATTCAACGGATCTGGTACTTGCAGTGTTCTTTTAGTGTTTAAAATAGTATCACTAACATTTTTTAGTTGCACAATATCTTGTGCTGTACAAATTGAAGAAAAAATAAGAGAAAAAAGTATTGCTTTAGCTAAATTCATTAAAACAGAGAATAATATTAAGACTCAAATTTACATAGTTTTTTCAATGTATACTTTTTATGAGGTTTATATTTTTTTTGAAATCGTTAAATTATTTTGAAAATGGTTTTAAGATGATTTTGTTAGAATTATAATCATTGTTCTGAGTTCTAAAGAAAGTTTTCTATTATCATTAATTTATATTTTTAACAGTTAGATTGTATTTGTTTTATTTTTAAATAGTTATAATGAATATTTTGTATTACAGTTTGATAAAATACAATCAGTTTTATCTTACTGAAAACTAAATATTTGCAATGAATATTTTTTAGGGCCTTAAAATCTTCGTTAACTTTTTAAAAACTATCTTATGAAAAAACCACATTTTATGAAACAAATTTTCAAACTAATTCCTGTTTTATTTTTAACTTTAAGTATTTCACTTTTTGTTAGTTGCGACAGATCCGATACAGAACAAAGAACTCCTGAAGCAAAAATTGTAACTGCTGTAACAACAACTTCTAATTTAACTTCAAAGACTGCATCAAGTTTTGGAGACATCGGAAATGGAGTAAATCTGCAGCCTTCTTATTACAACGGAGGAAATTGCGATTTAGGCTGGAACTTAATGAAACAAAATACTAAAATCAAAACCGTTAGAATTGAAGTAGAGCCGGGACAGGAAACCAATGCTAAAAGATGGATTTCTGAAGCAAAGGCAAACGGATTTACGGTAATTGTTTCCTATCATAAATCGAGTGTATTAGGTTCAGACAGTACTGCCGAATTGAATGCAGCAGCGACTTGGTGGAAAAATAATTACAGCAGCTTAGGAGGTAATTTTATTATTAATCTAACCAACGAATGGGGAAGCCATAATATTACTCCCGCTGCATTTGCTGCTGCTTATAACATGGCAATTACTGAAGTTAGAAAAGTGTATAGCGGTACAATTATTATTGACATTCCGGGTTGGGGACAAGAAACTGCTACGGCTGCTTGTGCGGTAAAAGGCTGCTCTGCCGGACAAACAAAAATTAATGATACTAAAATTATTCTGTCAACGCATATTTATCCCGGAGCTTATAATCAGGCAAAAGGACGTTATATGAATACTTCTGATATTGACGATTTGGCTTCATCCGGCAGACCTTGTATGATTGGTGAATTTGGAAACAGTGGAGGATCTGGCGCAGATTGGTCCGGAATTGTTGATTATGCTAAGAATAAAGGATGGACTATTTTAGGCTGGGCATGGAATGGTGATGGCGGTTCTATGAATATGATAACGCCCCAATTTCAGGCTTACACAAGTGGAAGCCCTAAAACATATACTACATCTTCTTATTTTAGTATTGTTTACAATAAATTGTAATTAATAGTTTTTTCAGTCACAATGCTATAAATGAAGTATCTGTGGCTGAAAAATTCTCATTTTGCTTGTAGCTTTGTTTAATTTAATTAAAATAACACAATATTTGTTAGTATTCTTTTGAATTATCTTTAAATGAGATTAAATTTGCCCCTCAAACAAAATTACAAATGAAAAACTTTAAAATGAAACCAAAACTAATCGCTTTTTTTGCTTTAGGACTTGGATTTTTGACATTATCATGGGGAATCGTTGGACATGAACGTATTAACAAAGCTGCAGTTATGGCTTTGCCTCAATCGATACAAGTATTTTTTTACAATCATATTGATTTTATTACTCAGGAAGCCTCTGTGCCGGATATTCGTAAATATGCTTTGAATTATAAAGACGAAAATCCAAGACACTATTTTGATATGGAAAATTTTGGAACTAAAGATAGCTTTCCAAAAACTTTAGAAGAAGCAAAGAAAAAATACGATGCTAAATTTTTGAACGATAACGGAATCTTGCCTTGGTATATCGAAGATATGATGGCAAAATTAACCAAGGCTTTTAAAGAAAAAAACAGAGCTGAAATCTTGTTCCTTGCAGCAGATTTAGGACATTATATTGGTGATGCGCATATGCCATTGCACACGTCTGCAAATCACGACGGACAATTGAGCGACCAAAAAGGAATTCATTCACTTTGGGAAAGCAGATTACCGGAATTGTTTGCTAAAAACTATAGATTAAACGTACCTCAGGCAGTTTATTATGAAGATGTTCATAAAGCAACCTGGGATATGATCAATGATACACATAGTTTAGCTGCGTCTTTATTGGCGATAGATAAAAAATTGAGAACATCAACTCCTGAAAACAAGGTCTTTGTTGTTGATGCAGAAGGAAAAGTCGTTAAAACTAAATACAATACAGCTAAATTCTCTGATGAGTATGCTGCTAAATTGAACAAGGACTTAAACGGAATGGTTGAAAGCCAGATGAAAAAAGCAATTGCAGCAACAGCAAGTTTTTGGTATACTGCATGGGTAAATGCAGGAAAACCAGATCTAAGCAAATTAGATTCGTATGAGCTTACACAACGTAATAATCAAGCTTTGAAAGATGATCAAAAATTATTTCAACAAGGATATTTATTCGGAATGCAGAATCAGAATGACTAAGGAAAGTTTTTTTAGTTTCAGGTTTCAAGTTGAAATGTGATTAATGAAATTAATAATTCCATCTAAATAAAAGAGCCTCAAATTCAATGAATTTGAGGCTCTTTTATTTTTTACAGAATCTTACCATTTCAACGAAGGAGAAATCACAAACAAGAGTTAAAATCGGTGGAAACTTGTTTAAATCCGCACATCATCGCGCCATGATAATTTATTCTATTTCTGGTATTTCTTTTCCTTCAACATATCCGAAGCGGTTTGATAAAAAGAGATCGTTTCATTTACCAAATCAGTTTTTTCTGTTTTCATCGGAATTTCGTTGTAATCAATTTGAAATTCAGGAGCAATACCGGGTTTTGTATCGATTTTAAGGTCAAATTGTTTTACTTGTTGCTTAGGAGATAAAACCGTCAAAACATTATCTTTTATTAAGCCTAAATCCTGATAAGTTGCAATAAAAGCTCTCGGTTTATAATCTGGTTTTAAAACGTCCTGACCAAAGAATTTACTTTCATAGCTAAAATTCAGTAATCCAAAAAGTGTTGGCATAATATCTATTTGCGACATTAGCTGATTGTATTTTACAGGTTTTGCACCGGGTGTATAAATGAAACCGGGAATTCTGTATTTATCCAACGGAAGTTCTGTTTTTCCAGCACTTGAAGCACAATGATCAGCAACAATTACAAATACGGTATTCTTGAACCAAGGCTGCTTGCTCGCCATTTCAAAGAATTTTCTCAAGGAATAATCAGTATATTTTACTCCACCATCACGAGATTTTATATCACCCGGAATATCAATTTTATTGTTAGGATATGTAAAAGGTCTGTGATTACTTACGGTCATTATGTGATTAAAGAAAGGTTTATTTTCCTTTGCTTCAGCATTCATAATCTTAATCGCTTTGTTGTACATGTCTTCATCACAAACTCCCCAAACATTAGAAAATGTAATTTCTTCAGGAGAAAAGCTTGATTTATCTACAATTTGGTAACCATTTCCAGAATAAAAATCCTGCATATTGTCAAAAAAAGCATCTCCTCCATACATGTATTTTACATTGTATCCTTTTTGTTTGAAAATTGCTCCAGTCGAGAATTTATTCTTATTGTCTTCTCTTTTTACAACACTTTCCCCAGCAGTTGGAGGTAAACATAAAGTTACAGCTTCAAGTCCACGAACCGTTCTGTTTCCTGCCGCATATAAATTAGTAAACAGTAAGCTTTTTTGCGCTAAACTATCCAGAAAAGGAGTGATATTTTGCTCGTTTCCGTACATTTTCATGAATTCGGCACTATAACTTTCGATTGTAATTAAAACAACGTTTTTGTGGTTTTCAAGAGAATCACTAGTTATAGTACGTTTAGTGTCTTGTCCTGAAATGGTAGGAAACTGCTGTTTTAAAAGTGTAAAAGCTTTTTCGTTAGGAAGTGTTTTATAAAATTTAAAATAGTCTAGTTTGTTATTCTGGAAAGCCAGATAGAATTTGTAAATTCCATTAGCCTGTAATTCGTTAACGAAAACATTTTTAGAGTTTTCTGTTTTTGCCAAAGTAGGAATCACAACTAATGAAATAGCAAACAGGCAAAGATAAACCAAACTAATTTTTAGTTTTTCGCCAATAGAAGGAATATTGTTTATATAGTTTCTGGATCTTTTTAAAATAAAATAAGTAAAAATTCCAGTTATAATAAATAATGCTGAAAATATTGGAATTACAGGATATGATTGCATAATATTTCCAATAACCTCATTGGTGTAAATCAAATAATTTACGGCAATGAAATTGTATTTAACACCAAATTCATTCCAAAAGAAATATTCGCTCAATCCGTTTTGTAGAATCAATAAAACATATAAAAAGATTACAAAAGCAAATAACCAATATCTTATTTTGTCTTTTAGTTTAGGAAGAAAAAGTAAAAGAGCAAAAAACGCCATTTTAATTCCGATAAAAATTAGAATTATTCTCGGTAAAGCGCCACCATATTCATCAAAAACACTTTTTCCAGATGCAACATAGATAAACAATGCTACAAAAACTCCAAGAATGATATATCCGGAAGGCTTATTATATTTAGAATTTGAAATGAATATTAAGTAAAGCCATAAAAAAACACTTGCAATAACAAAAACAAAGAAGTCTGAGACAAGTCCTAAAACAAAGATTTTCAAACTCTCAAGAATAGTAAAAGAACTTTGTGTTATTGGGTGAAAAAATAAAACAATTCGTAATACAAAGCTTACGGCAAAATAAAATAGAGCAAGATTGTAAAATGGGGAAAGTTTCTTGTAAAAATTCATGAAGCTAATTTTTTTGGCAAAATTAATCCTTATATATTAGTTTTAGATTAAGTTACACTTTCATATTACTTAACTTTATCTTAATATTTGCTTAAGATAAGAATATTTCTACTATTCTTATGATTTTGAGAAGTTTCTGATCTCATTTTTTTTACCTTTGAGGGTAAAAAATTCACATTTTAACATAAATTATACAATTAAATGCACATTTTAATAGTTGAAGATGAATTGGGTATTGTTCAGTTTTTGCAACAAGGTTTGCAGGAAGAAGGATATCAGGTTACCACAGCAAATGATGGTTCAAAAGGTTTTGAATTGATTCAGGGGCAGAACTTTGATTTAATTTTACTGGATTGGATGCTTCCTAAAATAAATGGTTTAGATTTATGTAAAGCCATAAGAATAAAGGATCAAACTACGCCAATTATTTTTTTAACCGCAAAAGATACGGTTCAGGAAACTATCGAAGGCTTAAAAGCGGGTGCTAATGATTATATCAAAAAGCCTTTTAGTTTTGAAGAATTGGTAGAGCGAATCAAAGTTCACTTTAGAAATCAAAAAGAACAGAAAATCCTAACCTTAGGTACTATTAAAATTGATTTATCGAAGCATATTGTTTTGAAAAATGAAGAAGAAGTAGCACTGACCCAAAGAGAATTTGAATTGCTAACTTACTTAATTCAGAATAAAGGAAAAGTCTGTACGAGAAATCAAATTTTAAAGGATGTTTGGGAAATAAATTTTGAGTATGATACTGGCGTAATTGATGTTTTTATGAATGCCATCAGAAAAAAACTTAATCTGAAAATTGAAGAAGATTATATTAAAACAATTCGCGGTATTGGTTATATCGCTAACGATTTATAAATGTCGCAACTTTCTTTTAAAAACAGAATCGCTTTAAACTATATCATTACCACAGGTTTGTTGATTTTGGTAGTTTTCTCCGTTATTTATTTTATTGTCAAACATACTGTTTACAGCCATATTGATGAAAATATTAAAGTTGAAATTCAGAATCATCTCGAGGAAATTAAACAAAAAGAGGGTAAAATAATTCTTATTGATCAGGAAGAGTGGAACGAACGGGAACACAATACAGTAGATGTAAATCCTGTTTTTGTGGAGTTTTTAGACCTAAATAAAAAAATTATCGATAAAGCGCCAAATCTTAAAACGCAAACTTTAGAGTTTAAAGATTCTGTAGAAGATTTTGAGCTATTTGACGCAAAAATGGGAGATCACTCCATCAGGCAAGTTCAGGTTCCGCTTCATATAAAAAATAAAAAAATAGGATATATTATTGTCGCAATGTCGCTGGAAGATTCTAAGCTGGTACTTAATAATTTATTTGATGTTATGTGCTTGTCTTTTTTAGGCATTTTAGTGTTGCTGTTTTTCATTGCTCGTTTTTTTGCCGGCAGAAGTATAAAACCAATAAATGCAATTATAAATACCTCAAGAATTATTACAAGAGATAATCTAAAAGCCCGAATCCCACTGCCCAGGACACGAGATGAATTGTATACGCTTTCAAAGACAATAAACAATTTATTAAACCGACTTGAAGATGCTATTGAGCGTGAAAAACAGTTTACTTCTGATGCGTCTCATGAGTTAAGGACACCTTTGACTGTTATTAAAGGAACACTTGAAGTCTTGGTTCGTAAACCTAGAGACAGCAAGGAATATGAAGAAAAAATTAACTATTGTATAAAAGAAGTTGATCACTTGAATTTGCTGGTAGATCAATTGCTTTTGATGGCGCGTTTTGAAAATCAAAGGCAAAATATCAAAGCAGAATCAGTTCATTTAAACGCATTAATTTTAGATGTTTTAACATTAAACACAGAAAAAATAAACAAGCAAAGAATTAGTATTAAGTTCAATGCTTTTGAAGACTATTATATTAAATCTGATAATTTTTTAGTCATTACGATTTTAAGAAATATCATTTCGAATGCAATTAAGTATACCAATAAAGACGGAGAAGTTTCTATTTTACTTTCAAAACAAAATGAAAAGACAGTTTGTACTATTTCTGATAATGGAATTGGGATTGCAAAAGAAGATTTAGAAGCTATTTTTAACCCTTTCTTCAGATCAAATTCTACAGATCATCCAGAAATTAAAGGAACAGGATTAGGATTGTCAATCGTAAAACGAATTACAGAATTGCTTCACATTAAATTTAAAATTGATAGTGAAAAAGGAGTTGGAACGACTGTTGTTTTAAGTTTTAATGATACTTTGAAAACGTTATCGTAAATTCAAAAAATCCAATATAATAAAGACTCTTGCTTTTTTTTAACAATAAAGTATCGTTAAGTTAAATTAAAAATTGCTTTTTTATGAAATTAACTAGTATATTTGCAACCGAATCAAAGAATTATAAAATAAACCAAGTCATGATTTCTACACAATTACATCATCATCATTTTCATTATTGCTCTCAGGCGATGTGTTAATGGTATGCATGTAAATCATCATATTTTAAAACCCGTTTGAGTACATCAAACGGGTTTTTTTATACCAATTCTTTGTACTCAAACTATTAATCCAACAAAAACTAAAAAAATGAGTACATTAAAAATTGCAATTCAAAAATCTGGTCGTTTAAACGAAGACAGCATTCAAATTCTTAAAGATTGCGGTATTTCGATCAATAATGGCAACGATCAGTTAAAAGCCGAAGCTTCAAATTTTCCCTTAGAAGTTTTGTATCTAAGAAATTCAGATATTCCTCAATATTTAATCGACGGAGTTGTAGATCTTGCTATTGTAGGTGATAATCTTTTAGTAGAAAAAGGCAAGCATATTGAAGTAATCCAAAAATTAGGATTTTCAAAATGCAAAGTTTCTGTTGCAGTTCCAAAAACCTTCGATTACAATTCAATTCAGGATTTAGCAGGTTTGCGTATTGCAACTTCGTACCCAAATACAGTAAACGAATATTTTAGTTCTTTTGGATTAACAGTCGATATTCACCAAATTTCAGGTTCTGTTGAGATTGCTCCAAATATTGGTCTTGCCGATGCAATTGTAGATATTGTTTCAAGCGGAAGTACCTTATTCAAAAATAACCTGAGAGAAGTAGAAGTTATTTTAAAAAGTGAAGCAGTTCTGGCAGTTTCTCCAAAAGTTTCACCCGAAATTCAGAAACACATCGATACTTTAAAATTCAGAATACAATCGGTTTTAAGAGCAAGAAATTCAAAATATATCTTAATGAACGTTCCAAACGACAAAATCGATGAAATTGGTAAAATATTACCGGTTTTAAGAAGTTTGACCGTTTTACCTTTGGCACAAGAAGGCTGGAGCAGTGTTCACTCCGTAATTGACAAAGACACTTTTTGGGACGTCATTGATAAATTAAAAGAGGCTGGAGCCGAAGGAATTTTAGTTTGCCCAATTGAGAAAATGGTACTTTAAAGGAAATTTCAAATATTTAAAATTCCAAATTCCAATTTTAAAAAAGAATTCACAAAAGAAAAATTCCAAATTCCAAACGTCGACAACAACTTTGCGAACTTTGTGTTTTTCAAGACAAAGAATAATAAAAATTTTTGCGCTCTTTGCGGTAAAAACCCACAAAGTTTGTGGTTATAAAAATAGTAACATGAATAAAATAGACAGTCCAAAACCAGATACCTGGTCAGAAATATTAAAAAGACCAACAAAAACTATCGATGATATCGAAGTTACGGTAAAAGAAATTTTTAAAGAAGTACAGAAAAAAGGCGATGAAGCCGTTGCAAAATACACTTCAATTTTTGACGGAATAACTCTGGAGAATTACGAAGTTTCTCCTAAAGAAATTGAAGAAGCTGTTAGTTTGATTTCAAATGAATTGAAAGAAGCGATTCAATTGGCAAAAGCAAACATTTTGAAGTTTCACACCGCTCAAAAAACAGAAAGAATTTCGATTGAAACTACAGAAGGTGTAAACTGTTGGCAAGAAAAAAGACCAATTCAGAAAATTGGATTATACATTCCGGGTGGAACTGCGCCTTTGTTTTCCACTGTTTTAATGTTGGCGGTTCCTGCTGAAATTGCTGGTTGCAAAGAAATTGTTTTGTGTTCACCACCTGATAAATCAGGAAAAATAAATCCAGCGATTTTGTACGCTGCTAATTTATGCGGTGTAACCAAAATATTAAAAGTAGGCGGAATTCAGGCAATTGCCGGAATGACATTTGGCACGCAATCAATCCCAAAAGTGTATAAGATTTTCGGACCAGGAAATCAATTTGTAACCGTTGCAAAGCAATTGGCGACGCAATTTGGAGTAGCGATTGATATGCCTGCAGGACCTTCGGAATTGCTTGTTGTGGCAGATGATACAGCGGTTCCCGCATTTGTGGCTTCAGATTTATTGTCGCAGGCAGAACATGGAACAGATAGTCAGGTGATTTTAGTTTCGACTTCAAAAAAATTAATTGATGCTGTTGAGAATGAAATTCAGACTCAGATAGAGGTTCTTCCTCGTAAAGTGATCGCCAAAAAAGCAATTGAAAATTCAAAGCTAATTTATGTTGAAAACGATCAGATTGCGCTAGATTTAATCAATGAATATGGACCGGAACACTTTATTATTTGTTCAGAATTTGATGATTTCTATTGCAACGGAATTGTAAATGCAGGTTCTGTTTTTATTGGGAATTATACTCCTGAAAGTGCTGGAGATTATGCCTCAGGAACTAATCATACGTTGCCAACAAACGGATACGCCAAAAATTACAGCGGTGTGAATCTGGATAGTTTTATGAAATCTATGACATTTCAGAAGATAACAGAAAAAGGAATTCAAAACATAGGAAAAGCAATTGAAGTTATGGCCGAAGCCGAAGGTTTACAAGCGCATAAAAATGCTGTTACTTTGAGATTGGTGAGTTTAGAAGCAAGATTATAGAACAAAGATTATAGAAGCAAGATTATAGAAGCAAGATTATAGAAGAAATATAGATAAGTCTTTCATCTTGCTTCTACAATCTTTCCTCTTTAAAAAATTAAGACAATGGAATTCGATATAAATAACATAACACGTGAAAACGTGAAAACTTTAAAACCTTATTCGTCGGCACGTGATGAGTTTGAGGATTTTGATACTGCCGAAATGATTTTTTTGGATGCTAATGAAAACCCTTTTCAAAATGGCGTAAATCGCTATCCCGATCCGCAACAAAATTCGGTTAAAGCGATTTTGGCTAAGAATAATAAGGTAAAACCAAGTCAGATATTGCTTGGAAACGGGAGTGATGAAGTTTTGGATTTGCTTTTCAGAGCTTTCTGCGAGCCAAAAATCGACAATATTATTTCGTTACCGCCAACGTACGGAATGTACAGCGTTTTGGCAAATATTAATGCGGTAGAAAACAGAGAAGTTCTACTTTCAACAGATTTTCAGCCACAAGTAGAGAAGATTTTAGATCGCGTTGATGAAAACACAAAAATCATCTTTTTATGTTCGCCAAATAACCCAACCGGAAATTCTTTTTCGGATGAAAGTGTGGTGAAATTGCTTCAAAACTTTAAAGGTTTAGTTGTGATTGATGAAGCTTATATTGACTTTTCGGAGAAAGAAAGCTGGTTGACAGAAATCGATGAATATCCAAATTTGGTGATTACACAAACGCTTTCAAAAGCATATGGTTTAGCTGGAATTCGCTTAGGAATTTGTTATGCATCTGAAGCTGTGATTTCGGTTTTAAACAAAATAAAACCACCTTATAATGTAAACGAATTAACGCAGCAAAGAGCAATTGTTCGCTTGAATGATTCGGATAAAATAAAACAAGAAATAGCTTCTATTATTGAACAAAGAGAAGAGTTGCTTAAAGTTTTACTTGAAGTAAGTTTTGTGGAAAAAGTGTATCCAACTGAAGCAAATTTTGTCTTAGTGAAAGTAGATAATGCTAATAAAAGATATGATGAATTAATTGCAAAAGGAATCGTAATCAGAAACAGAACAACTCAACCTTTATGTGAAAATTGTTTGCGTTTTACGATTGGAATTCCGGAAGAAAATGCAGTTTTGATTAGAGAATTGAAGTTATTGAAATAAAAAAAATATAGCCACAGATGACACAGGTTAAAATGATTTTTCACGCAGATTTGGCAGATTAAAGCAGATTTATTTTGATCTTTAATTATAAAAAATCTGCGTGAATCTGCTTAAATCTTTTTAAATCTGCGTGAAATAAAATTATTGACAATAGAAAAATCATTTTAATCTGTGTATCCCGATAGCTATCGGGAGTGGCAGAAAAAAATATAATTTATGAAGAAAGTACTTTTTATCGATCGTGACGGAACGATTGTTTTAGAACCTGAAAATTATCAGTTAGATGCTTTGGATAAAGTAGAATTTTATCCAAAAGCTTTTCAATATTTGGCTAAAATTGCCAATGAATTAGATTACGAATTGGCGATGGTAACTAATCAGGACGGATTAGGAACGGATAGTTTTCCGGAAGATACGTTTTGGCCAACGCAGAATTTTATCTTAAAAGCCTTTGAAAACGAAGGGGTTTTGTTTGATGATATTTTCATAGACAGATCTTTTCCTGAAGATAATGCACCAACGCGCAAGCCGAGAACTGGAATGTTAACAAAATATATTGATAATCCGGCGTATGATTTGGCTAATTCTTTTGTTTTAGGAGATCGCTTAACAGATGTTGAATTGGCTAAAAACCTGGGCGCAAAAGCTATTTTTATCAATGATAATGACGGAATTGGAAGCAATGAAATCTCGTTAAAAAGAGAAGAATTAGACGAAACGATTATTCTTCAAACGATGAGTTGGAAAACGATTTATGAGTTTTTAAAGCTGGAAGCACGTTCGGCTTCGATTACGCGTAAAACTAATGAAACCGACATTTTTATCAATTTGAATCTGGACGGAACAGGAAAAAGTAAAATCGAAACCGGAATTGCTTTTTTTGATCACATGTTAGATCAAATTTCGCGTCACGGTCAAATGGATTTAGAAATTTTGGTAAAAGGTGATCTTGAAGTCGATGAACACCACACGATTGAAGATACTGCAATTGCTCTAGGAGAAGTTTTTGCAAAAGCATTAGGAAATAAACTAGGCATCGAACGTTATGGTTTCTGTTTGCCAATGGACGATTGTTTAGCACAGGTTGCAATTGATTTTGGCGGAAGAAACTGGTTGGTTTGGGAAACGGAATTTAAACGCGAAATGGTAGGTAAAATGCCAACAGAAATGTTCTTTCACTTCTTTAAATCCTTCTCAGACGGTGCCAAAGCGAACATTAACATAAAAGCCGAAGGAACCAACGAACACCACAAAATTGAAGCTATTTTTAAAGCTTTCGCGAAAGCAATAAAAGTAGCAGTGAAAAGAGATACAGAGAAAATGATTTTGCCTTCGACGAAAGGAATGTTGTAAAAAAGTTTAAATTGTTTCAAGTTTCAGGTTTCAAGTTCTGTTGAGTAACCTGAAACTTGAAACCTGAAACAAAACAAAAAAATGGAAGCTAAAAAGTTTGCTGAGAAATGGATTGAATCATGGAATTCGCATGATTTAGACGATATCATGAAGCATTACTCGGAAGATATTGAAATTACAACGCCAATGATAAAATTGGCTGCAGGAATTGAAAGTGGTTTACTTCAAGGAAAAGAACAAGTTAGAGCGTATTGGGAAAAGGCTTTGTCGAAAATTCCCGATTTGCATTTTGAATTGGTTGAAGTTACATCAGGAGTTGATTCGGTAGCACTTTATTACAAATCGATTATGAATAAAATGGCAATCGAAGTTATGTTTTTTGATCAAAACGGATTAGTAAATAAGATGATCGCTCATTATACAGATCTGTAAAATAAAAATTGTTTCAAGTTTAAAGTTCCAAGTTTCCCTTGGTGTACTTAACCGTAAGGCGCGCAATCCCGATAGCTATCGGGATACGCTATGAACGCCAAGCTATTCCTTAGTGCACTTTGCGAAAAAACTTTGCGAACTTTGCGGTAAAATTATACTCAAAGGAGAGCAACCTGAAACGTGAAACCTGAAACGTGAAACCTGAAACAAAACAAACAAACAAAATAAGAAAATGAAAATAGTAATTATAAATTACGGAGCAGGAAATATTCAGAGCATTATGTTTGCGATTGAAAGGCTTGGTTTTAAAGCTGTTTTGAGTAATAATCCGGAAGAAATTCTAGCGGCTGATAAAGTGATTTTTCCTGGAGTTGGAGAAGCAAGTTCGGCTATGAAAAAACTGAAGGAAAGTGGTTTAGATAGTTTGATTCCGAATTTGAAACAGCCTGTTTTGGGCATTTGCCTGGGAATGCAATTAATGTGTAAATCGAGTGAAGAAGGAAATACTAGAGGTTTAGGGATTTTTGATGTTGATGTAATTAAATTTACATCAAAAGTAAAAGTACCACAAATGGGATGGAATCAGATTTATGGTTTAAAATCGGATTTGTTTAAAGGAATTTCAGAGAATGAATTTATGTATTTGGTGCATAGTTTTTACGCCCCAAATTGCGATGAAGCCATTGCTATCACGGATTACGAGTTAGAATACGCATCGGCTTTAAAGAAAGATAATTTTTATGGAACACAGTTTCATCCTGAAAAGAGTGGTGCTGTTGGAGAGAAAATACTTGGCAACTTCTTGAAAATTCCAATTTTTTAAATTCCAAATTCCAATAGCAATATCAAAAATCAATTATAATATCAATTTAGAAAATGTGAAATCAAAAATCGTTAATCGACAATCAAAAATGAAGACTTTACGACTTTAGACTTTCAAACTTTAAGACTTAAATAAATGAGAATAATACCAGCCATAGATATCATTGACGGAAAATGTGTTCGTTTATCCAAAGGTGATTATGATACTAAGATAATTTACAACGAAAATCCGCTTGAAGTAGCGAAATCATTCGAAGCACACGGAATTGAGTATTTGCATTTGGTAGATCTTGACGGCGCAAAATCGAGCAAGATTGTCAATTATAAAATATTGGAAAAAATTGCCACACAAACGAGTTTGCAAATTGATTTTGGCGGTGGATTAAAGTCTGATGATGATTTGAAAATTGCTTTTGAAAGCGGTGCAAGTCAGATTACTGGCGGAAGTATTGCTGTAAAAAACAGAGCGATTTTTGAAAAATGGATTTCAGAATATGGTTCAGAAAAAATTATTCTAGGCGCTGATGCTAAAGACGAAAAAATTGCTGTTTCAGGTTGGCTAGAAGATTCAGACGAAGATTTGATTCCGTTTATTCAAGAGTATCAAGCTAAAGGAATTCAGTATGTTATTTGTACCGATATTGCAAAAGATGGAATGCTGCAAGGTCCAAGTTTTGACTTGTACAAGAAAATTTTAGCTGAAGCAAATGGCGTAAAACTAATCGCATCCGGCGGAATTTCAACATTTGACGAACTCCCAAAATTAGCCGAATTAGGCTGCGAAGGAACAATTATCGGAAAAGCAATTTATGAAGGAAGAATAACTTTGAAACAACTGGAGGATTATATAATTAGAAAATGAGATAATTAGTCAATTAGATAATTCTCTGCATCGCGTTTTAAATTATCTAATTATCAAATTTTCTAATTGGCACATTAAAAGAATATCACATTAAACAACAGATTATGATAACTTGTCACTTAAAATACATTATAGATCCTTATCAATTAGGGGTTTTTGAAGATTACGGTAAGAGATGGATTAAAATTGTAAACCGTTTGGGAGGTCAGCATCATGGTTATTTTATGCCTTCGGAAGGAGCAAATAATATTGCTTATGCATTGTTTTCTTTTCCAAGTTTAACAGATTATGAAAATTATCGCAAACAAATGTTTTCAAAAGACGACAAAGAGTGCGTAGAAGCCTTTAAACTTGCAGAAGATACAAGATGCATTATAAGTTACGAAAGAACTTTTTTAAGTCCTGTATTTGAATAAAATAATTAGAAAATTAGTCAATTAGATAATTAGATAATTTTTTGGATTGCGCACAAAATTATCTAATTATCAAATTTTCTAATTGACACATTAAAAATTGACACATTAAAATATGTTAGCAAAAAGAATCATTCCTTGTTTGGATATAAAAAACGGAAGAACTGTCAAAGGTGTTAACTTTGTTGACTTGCGTGATGCGGGAGATCCGGTGGAGTTGGCTAAAATTTATTCAGACGAAGGTGCTGATGAATTGGTTTTTCTGGATATCTCGGCTACGGAAGAACGTCGTAAAACGTTGGTCAATATGGTGCGAAGTGTTGCGGAGAAAATCAATATTCCGTTTACAGTTGGCGGTGGAATTTCGTCTGTGGAAGATGTTGAAATTCTGTTGAATAATGGTGCTGATAAAGTTTCAATCAATTCATCGGCAGTAAAAAATCCGCAGTTGATTAACGATCTGGCTCAGAAATTTGGAAGTCAATGCGTTGTTGTAGCAATTGATGCCAAACAAATTAATGGACAATGGATTGTACATTTAGTAGGCGGAAAAGTTCCAACGGAACTAAATTTGTTCGATTGGGCGGTTGAAGTAGCAGAACGTGGTGCAGGAGAAATTTTATTTACTTCGATGGATAATGACGGAACCAAAAATGGTTTTGCAAATGAAGCTTTGGCAAAACTTTCAGAGTTGATTAATATTCCGATTATTGCTTCGGGCGGTGCGGGAAATATTCAGCATTTTGTTGATTCATTTAAAGTTGGAAAAGCTGATGCGGCGTTGGCTGCGAGCGTTTTTCACTTTAAGGAAATTGAGATTAAAACATTGAAAGAAGAACTTAGGAATAATGGGGTTGAAGTTAGACTTTAGAAGCTAGACTTTATAAATTAGAAGAAAGAAGCAAGAATTAAGTTTGTAATCTAAAACAAAATAATAAAGAGTGTAGATATCTAAAATCGGAACTCTAAAATCTAAAATAAAAATGGACATAGATATAAAAAGCGCACACGGATTGATTCCGGCAATAATTCAGGATTCGGAAACAAAAAATGTTTTGATGTTGGGGTATATGAACGAAGAATCTTTACAGAAAACAATCGAAACACAAAAGGTTACTTTTTTCAGTCGTTCAAAACAAAGACTTTGGACAAAAGGCGAGGAGAGTGGTAATTTTTTGAATCTTGTAAGTATTAAAAATGACTGTGATGGCGACACACTTTTAATTCAGGCAAAACCTGTTGGACCAACGTGTCATACGGGTGCTGATACTTGTTGGCAAGAAGAAAATAAGGAAAATTATGGCTTTATTTCTCAATTAGAAAATACAATTAAAACACGTAGAGAAAATGCTGATTCTGAGAAAAGTTATGTTGCTTCGTTATTCGAAAAAGGGATCAATAAAATTGCCCAAAAAGTAGGCGAAGAAGCTGTAGAAGTGGTAATTGAAGCCAAAGACAACAACGATGATTTATTCTTAAGCGAAAGTGCTGATTTATTATTTCATTATTTGATTTTACTTCAGGCTAAAGGTTTTCAGTTGAATGATGTTGTTGATGTTTTGAAGAAGCGTCAGAAGTAAGAGATTTTGTTTCAGGTTTCAAGTTTCAGGTTATGCGCGATAACTTGAAACTTGAAACCTGAAACAAATCAAACCAAATAACTACTCCACAAACTCAAAAACAGCAAATTCCTTCGGCTGATGAAAGCCAAAATTTAAACTCTTATAATATTGTAATGCAAGATATTCGGTTGTGTTACCGTAATCAATTCTAAAAGTATTTCCTCGCCATTTTGTACCGACTTTTGGTTTGGTGAAATTGCCATTTTGAATGGTTTTTAAACTCGAAAACGGAATCTTAATTTCGGTATTAAAACCTTTCTGAGTTATTTTGCTTTGCGCTTCCATTCCTTTAATATCAAATGCCATCAAAGTATTCCAGCCGCCACATAACGGAGAAATACATTTGAGTAACATATCATAACTGGACGAAAACGCATTTACTCCAATTTCGATATAATTTTGACCGTCACCATCAGGATCAATAAAAATTTCGATCAAATCATCTGAACTAAAAATGTGAGAATCCTTTTTTTGTGACGAACCTACTATTTTAGAATCCACAGATTTGTAGGCGATATATAGATTTTCATCATTCCACGAAAGTGAAATCATTGTGTTTTGTGTAGCTTTTTGCCCTGAGTTATGAATTACAAACGGACCTAAAAAAGGCGTTTTCCAGTCTGATAAATCGCCATCAATAGTTAATTTTTCAGTTGTTTTGTGAATTGGAATATTTTGTGAGTAGTTTGTTATCGAGCACATCAGGCATAAAATAGCAGCAATTTTACTAATTTTCATAAGTAGTATAAATTATTTTGATTTACTAAAGTAAAAAAGAATAAATGACTTTTAACATTAAATTTCGGGAATTGAAATTGTAAAATCATCTAAAACTTAATAGGATTGTTTACATTTGTTGAAGATTAAGTCCCGAAGCTTCGGGATAATTACCTTATTTATTATAAATTTATAAATAATGAAAAAATACTTCGGTGGCGTTTTTATCGCCTTTTTAGTTGGTTTTACGACCAATGCGCAAGGACTTCTTAATAAGTCTGAAACAGTTTTTACACATCAGGATACTTTACGTGGAAGTATTACTAAAGAGAGAGCTTGGTGGGATTTAAAATATTATCATTTAGATGTAAAAGTAAATCCAAAAGAGAAAACTATTACAGGTTCAAATACCGTTCGTTATACGGTTTTGGCTGAGAATAACAAAATGCAGATTGATTTGCAGGAACCAATGCAGATTTACAAAGTAACACAGGACGGAAAAGAATTGAAGTTTGAAAGAGACGGAAATGCTTTTTTTATTCAATTAACGGCTGCACAGAAAGTTGGAGATACAAAAGAGATTGTGATTTCTTTTGGAGGAAAACCAAAAGAAGCAGTTCGTCCGCCGTGGGATGGTGGAATTACCTGGAAAAAAGATAAAAACGGAAAAGACTTTATAGCTTCATCTTGTCAGGGTTTAGGTGCCAGCGTTTGGTGGCCAAACAAAGACCATATGTATGATGAAGTTGAAAATATGTTGATCAGTGTGAATGTTCCCGGCGATCTGACAGATGTTTCTAATGGTAGATTAAAAAGCGTTAAAAAGGAAAAAGACGGTACTAAAACCTTCAATTGGTATGTTTCGAATCCAATTAACAATTATGGAGTAAATATTAATATTGGTGATTACGTTAATTTCTCAGAGAAATATAAGGGAGAAAAAGGTGATTTAGACTGTAGTTACTATGTTTTAAGAGACAATCTGGCTATTGCTAAAGAACACTTTAAAGATGCGCCAAGAATGCTGAAAGCGTTTGAAAACTGGTTCGGGCCTTATCCATTCTATGAAGATAGTTATAAACTGGTTGAAGCGCCTTATTTAGGTATGGAACATCAAAGTAGTGTAACTTATGGTAATGATTATAAAATGGGTTACCGAGGAAAAGATTTAAGCGGAACAGGTTGGGGATTAAAATTCGATTTTATCATTATTCATGAGTCCGGACATGAGTGGTTTGCAAACAATATCACATATAAAGATATTGCAGATATGTGGGTTCACGAGAGTTTTACCAATTATTCTGAGAGTCTTTTTATTGAGTATTACTACGGAAAAGATGCTGCGGCTGAATATGTAATTGGCTGTAGAAAAAACATTGATAACGACAAACCAATTATTGGGCATTATGATGTAAACAACGAGGGATCTGGTGATATGTATCCAAAAGGCGCAAATATGCTGCACATGATTCGTCAGGTTATTAATGATGATGCAAAATGGAAATCGATTTTGAGAGGTTTAAACAGTACTTTTTATCATCAAACGGTTACAGGGAAACAGATTCAGGATTATATCAATACGCAATCTGGCATTAATTTCAACAGGGTTTTTACACAATATTTGACTACAACTCAAATTCCGGTTTTTGAATATATGTTCAAAAATGGTTCTTTTGGATATCATTGGACAAATTGTATTGCCAAGTTCGATATGCCGGTTAGAGTAAAAATAAATGGTGTTGAAACGTGGTTGAAACCAACAACAGAATGGCAATCTGAAAAAACAACTAACGAAGATAGGAAGTTAGAAGTTGATAAAGATTTTTACGTAACTACTTCTAATATTGTGGAGTAAAGTTTAAAATAAAATTCCAATTTTAAAATCCCAAATTCCAATTCTTAACTGGAGTTTGGGATTTTTTTATTTCGATAACGTTACGCAAAGATCTTTGTCAAAGTTTTAAACTTTGGCAAAGGTTGGGACGCAAATCATTTGGGATTTGTTTTTTTTTATTGGAATTTCTTCATAATGTTAATTGTGTGATTTGTACGAATATTACCGTTTTATTTTTCTACTTTAGATTTTATTAATCTGAAAATGAATTTATAAAGCGTAATCCGAAAAGCTAATAGAGTAGGAAATAAATCAAATCAAACTATTTATGAAAAATTTAAAAAACCTAAAAAATGTTGAAATCTTAAGTAAGAATGCTCAAAAAAATATTTTTGGAGGGCTGCTTCCATACGTAAACCCAACAATTGGTTTGTGTGATAGATTATGTGGTGAAGCTGGAGGAGTTCTTTCAAATACTCCGGGTAGAGGAGATGTTTGTCTTCAGGGAACTTCTACTTGCTGTTATTGCAGATAAAGTCTTAAAAGTTAAACCCGACAGGTTTTTAAAACCTGTCGGGTTTGTCATTTGCAGGCATAGTCATGTCATTTCGACGCTAGGAGAAATCACACTAGTAGTTCCGCCTGCAAAGTCGCCAATCTTTGTTGAGTTTCTAGTGTGATTTCTCTTTAAGTCGAAATGACAAAAAAGATCTGAAAACTATATTTTTAGACCTTTTTTATTGGAATTAGGAATTTATAAAAATTGGAATTTCACCATCAACGGCTATTTAATTTTGCCTTTTCCTTTATAATATCAGCAATTTTACGGTTTTCGATTTTGCTTTCGAGCCAAGAAATAATATCCAGATATAAGAAAGCTCTTTTTTCGTAAGTATTTTTTTCAAGCTCAACAAAACGGGCATGCATTTTTATGAACTCCTTTTTGATATCGGCAGGATAGAGGTTATTCAGGTTTCTTAAGAACTTAATAATTTCCTTTTGAACTTCGTGTAAGTCATTCATTTTAATTAGAAACTTATACGTGTTTTTAAGATGATTTTCTAAGTAATAATCTTTTCCTAACTCATAATGTGCAATCAACGACAAAAGTCTCGCAAAACACATTAAATCTTCGCGCATGCTTAAGTTCTTGTTATTTATGATTTTATCTAAATAAGAAATGCATTCGTTGTACTTTTCATTTCCAAAATAAATAGAAGCAATCTTATAATAGAACAACATCTCGTGATGTTCATCAAGATGTTCACTGTGTAATTTTATCTTCTCGAGAATTTCCGGAATCAAATATTCGCTTTCAGCAAAAGTACCTTCTAGAATATGTAAATTAAGCTTATTGTTGTAAACGTATAGAAATGATAGCGATGCAATGTTATCATTTACAGGGAATTTAGGGTCTTCGATAGTTTCCTCTAAAAGTGTCAAATATTTCTTGAAATTCGATTTGTACTTCAACATATATAAGGACTCTAGAAAGTAATGATTTCCTTTTAAGAAAAATACAGGATTCTGAATGATCATATTTGGATTATCGTAGAACAATCGAACCCATTTATAGGCATATTTATAACTCGCTAAAAAGTCCTGAACCAAGAAACTTCTCCATAAATTGGCATTGTAAAACCAATATTTCTCACGGAAACCAAATTTGCTTTCGTCTAATTTAGATATATGTTTATTGAAATAATCATCGATGTATTTATATTCCTCATCGCTTTTTACGTAGCCCGTTTTTAGCATGATTCCGTATAGCTGAAGCGATAAATTCGATAATTTACTTGAAATAGTATTTCTGTAATTCAATTCTTTTGCCTGAATCACCAATTCGTCGGCTCGACCCTGAATACTTCGGGTAATATATTGTGATTCTATGAGTTTTTCGAACTCTACAATCTCATACGCCATATATTTTTCATCATTTTCAAGCGCAATGATTTTTGTCTTATCCAGGATTTTCAAACTCTGTTTGTACAATCCTTTATTATATAGAATAACGGCAAAATCTATTTGTTCGCGCAATTGATATCGAATATTCTGACTGGGAATATTTAATCGAATACTAACTAGAATTTGCTTGTATAAGTATGACTTTAAATTAGATAGCTGAACTTTTTTGATGATTCCGCTCTTTAAAATCAGCTTTTCATCATAGTTTTCAGACTTGTCTAAAATATTAAACAATTCAATAAATTTTGTGTTAGAACTGGTTTCTAAACGGCTTGCAAAAATTTTAAACTGTCTTTTTTCGGATTTAGAAAGTGATTTTATTAATACAAATAAGAAATCTTTTTGATGGTTAGCCATTGTAAAATATAATAATGTAACTTATTGATTTTTAATTACTTAATACGATTTAAATTGTGTTATGAACAGTATAATTTCATTAAAATGAATTTCATACTGCGTAAGTACAATCTATATTTGTTATCAAGATGTGAAATTACATTAAATAAATGAATATGAATAGAGAGAAAGTTCAAATTTTTGACACCACTTTGCGCGACGGTGAACAAGTTCCAGGATGTAAGTTAGATACTAAACAAAAATTAGTTATCGCAGAACGACTTGATAAAATGGGAGTTGACGTTATCGAGGCAGGTTTTCCTGTGTCAAGTCCGGGCGATTTTTTATCGGTCTCTGAGATTTGTAAAATTGTAGAAAATGCAACCGTCTGCGGACTTACAAGAGCTGTAAAAAACGACATTGATGTTGCTGCAGCTGCCTTAAAGCATGCTAAAAAACCTAGAATCCACACTGGAATCGGAACATCTGAATCTCATATACTCCATAAATTAAATACCACAAGAGAAGATATTATTGCAAGAGCAAAATTTGCTGTTTCTCACGCAAAATCTTATGTAGAAGACGTTGAGTTTTATGCAGAAGATGCTGGTAGAACTGATAATGCTTTCCTTGCGCAAGTTTGCGAAGAAGTAATCAAATCTGGAGCAACTGTATTGAATATTCCTGATACAACAGGATATTGTTTGCCGGAAGAATATGGAGCAAAAATTAAATATTTAAGAGAAAACGTAAAAGGTATCGAAAACGTAATCCTTTCATGTCACTGTCATAATGATTTAGGAATGGCAACTGCAAACTCTATTGCAGGTGCAATAAATGGAGCGAGACAAATAGAATGTACTATTAATGGTATTGGTGAAAGAGCCGGAAATACGGCACTTGAAGAAGTAGTAATGATTTTTAAACAACATCCTTACTTAAATCTTGACACGAATATCAATACAAGAGAATTGAATGAAATGAGCCGATTGGTTTCTGAAAGTATGGGAATGATCGTGCAGCCTAATAAAGCTATTGTGGGAGCTAATGCTTTTGCACATAGTTCAGGAATTCACCAGGATGGTGTAATTAAAAACAGAGCAACTTACGAAATCATGGATCCATTGGATGTTGGAGTAAATGAATCTTCAATTATTCTAACAGCAAGAAGCGGAAGAGCTGCTTTGGCTTACCGTGCTAAAAAAGTAGGTTACGAGCTTACAAAAGTACAATTGGACATTGTATATATTGAGTTTTTGAAATTTGCCGATATTAAAAAAGAAGTTATCGATGCTGATATCCATCAGATTATTGAAGCTGCTAAAATCCAGGGTGAATTAATCAGAAGCTAGTTGGAAAGAGGATAGAAGAAAGAAAGTAGAGCAAAGAAAATAGAAGAAAGAAAATAGAAGAAAGAAAATAGAGGAAAGAACAAAGAAGAAAGAACAAAGAGGAAAGATTTTAACGCATAGCTATGTTTGTTAATGTAAGTGAAACTCCTTTATAAGTTTACAAATCTATGATTCTATGTGTTAATAATAATTGCAAGCGACAAAAAAAGAATTTAAATACATAAAGAACGAGACGTTATGAATTTGAAAATAGCAGTTTTACCTGGAGACGGAATTGGACCGGAGGTAATTTTACAAGCCAAAAAAGCTTTATACGCCATAGGCGAAGTGTACAATCATGAATTTGTTTTTGAAGAGGCGCTCATGGGAGCGATCGCTATCGATAAAACAGGAAATCCATTGCCGGAGCAAACTTTAAATCTGTGTTTGAATACAGATGCGGTTTTATTTGGAGCAATTGGAGATCCTAAATATGACAATAACCCAAATGCAAAGGTTCGTCCGGAGCAAGGATTATTGAAGCTTCGTAAAGAACTGGGTTTGTTTGCCAATATTCGTCCTATAAAACCATATAAATCATTACTCGATGCTTCTCCTTTAAAAAGAGAAATTATCGAAGGTGCTGATTTTACTATTTTCAGAGAATTAACCGGTGGAGCTTATTTTGGAGCAAAAACATTAAATGAAGAAGGAACACACGCTTCAGATTTATGTGAATATTCAGAAGAAGAAATTACCAGAATTGCACATTTAGCTTTTAAATCGGCACAAAACAGACGCAAAAAGTTGACAATGGTAGACAAAGCAAATGTTTTGGAAACCTCAAGATTATGGAGAAAAATAGTTCAGAAAGTGAGCGTGAATTATCCTGATGTAGCTTTAGACTTTTTATTTGTAGATAATGCCGCGATGCAAATCATCTTAAATCCAAAACAATTTGATGTGATTTTGACAGAGAATTTATTTGGAGATATTTTATCAGATGAAGCAAGTGTTATTACAGGTTCTATCGGGTTACTGGCTTCGGCATCTTTAGGAGAAAAAAATGCTTTGTTTGAGCCAATTCACGGTTCTTATCCACAAGCAAAAGGAAAAAATATTGCTAATCCAATTGCTTCCATTTTATCAGCTGCAATGTTATTAGAACATTTTGGCTTGTTTAAAGAAGCAAATGTGATTTATCAGGCGGTTGAAAAAGCTATCGAATTTAAAGTTGTAACGGTTGATTTAAAACCAGACACAAAATTCGGTACAAATGAAGTAGGGGAGTTTGTTTCTAATTTTATTTTTAGCAAAGACGACCTATTATATTTTAATAATGACAATGTTAGTATTGGCCAGTCGACAATTGTTTAAGGTTTTTATTAAAATAATGAAATAAATAACAAGAAGCATGTAAAATGTTGAGATTATATTTTTTTAGTCCTATAAGTTTTCATACTTTTGTGACACTAAAAAAATAAAAGATGCAAATCTCAATTATTATTACTTCTGTCTTTGTTGTCAATGTGATTATCACATCTGCGAAGGGAATGGTATAAATATAATTGAAAAACTATATTATAAACCTTCCAAATACTGGAAGGTTTTTTTTTTGAATAAAAATTAAAATAAATAATACATAATGGAATTAAATAAGTACAGCAAAACCATCACTCAAGATCAAACACAACCAGCGGCACAAGCGATGTTGTACGGGATTGGTTTAACTGAAGAAGATTTGAAGAAAGCACAAGTTGGTATTGTGAGCATGGGTTACGATGGTAACACTTGTAACATGCACTTGAACGATTTAGCAAAAGATGTTAAAAAAGGTGTTTGGGATGCAAATCTGGTCGGACTTATTTTTAATACCATTGGTGTTAGTGACGGAATTTCAAACGGTACTGAAGGAATGCGTTTTTCATTGGTTTCTCGTGATGTAATTGCTGACTCTATCGAAACTGTTGTGGGAGCACAATGGTATGATGGTGTAATTGCAATTCCGGGTTGTGATAAAAATATGCCCGGAGCATTAATAGCAATGGGACGTTTAAACCGTCCTGCGATGATGGTTTACGGAGGCTCAATTCACTCTGGAAAATGGAAAGGTGAGTCTCTTAATATTGTATCCGCTTTTGAAGCTTTAGGAAAAAAAGTGAAAAACGAAATTACTCCGGAAGATTTTAAAGGAGTTATTCAAAATGCATGTCCTGGCGCTGGTGCTTGTGGCGGAATGTACACGGCAAATACAATGTCGTCTGCAATTGAAGCATTAGGAATGAGTTTACCATACAGCTCTTCAAACCCGGCTTTAAGTCAGGAAAAAAGAGATGAATGCTTGGCTGCAGGAGAAGCAATCAAAATATTATTAGAAAAAGATATTAAGCCAAGAGATATCATGACTCGTAAAGCTTTCGAAAATGCTATTACAATTGTAGCAGTTTTGGGAGGTTCTACAAATGCGGTTATGCACTTAATTGCGATGGCTCATGCAGTTGATGTTAAAATTACTCTGGATGATTTCCAGGCAATTAATGACAGAACACCTGTATTGGCGGACATGAAACCAAGTGGTAAATATATGATGGAAGATATTCATGAAGCTGGAGGAATTCCATCAGTAATGAAATATTTATTGAAAGTAGGATTGATTCACGGAGATTGTTTAACGGTAACTGGAAAAACAGTAGCAGAGAATTTAGCTTCTACTCCGGATTTACAAGACGGACAACAAGTAATTCATGAAATCCAAAAAGCATTAAAACCAACTGGAAATATTCAGGTTTTATACGGAAATCTTGCTTCTGAAGGTGCTGTAGCAAAAATCAGCGGAAAAGAAGGAGAATATTTCGAAGGACCTGCTGTAGTTTTTGAAGGTGAATTTGAAGTAATTCCAGGTCTTGAGGCCGGAAAAATTAAACCAGGTAATGTAGTCGTCATTAGGTATTGTGGACCAAAAGGTGGTCCGGGGATGCCTGAGATGCTAAAACCTACATCAGCTATTATTGGAGCTGGATTAGGAAGCAGCTGTGCTCTTATTACAGACGGCAGGTTTTCTGGAGGTTCACATGGCTTTGTTGTAGGACATATTACACCTGAGGCTTATGATGGTGGCGGTATTGCTTTAGTAAAAGATGGTGATTTGATCGCGATCGATGCAGTAAAAAATACAATCGACCTGAAAATTTCCGACGAAGAATTTGCAGCTAGAAAAGCGGCTTGGGTACAACCACCGTTGAAGGTTACAAAAGGAGTTTTACTTAAATATGCCAGATCGGTTTCAAGTGCTTCAACAGGTTGTGTTACCGATAATTAATTATTCAAATAACAAAATATCAAAAATCAATACTAATTAAAATTGCTTTTTGATAAAAAAAATATACTATGAAAATATCAGGGGCAGAAGCCGTTATAAGATGTTTATTAGCAGAAGGAGTAGACTTAATATATGGTTATCCGGGAGGAGCGATCATGCCAGTTTACGACGAATTATATAAATTTCAAGATCAGTTACACCATGTTTTAGTACGTCACGAACAAGGTGCTACACATGCAGCTCAGGGATATGCCAGAGCTACAGGAAAAGTTGGGGTTGCAATTGCAACTTCAGGACCGGGAGCAACAAACTTAGTTACCGGAATTGCAGATGCGCAAATCGACTCAACTCCAATGGTTTGTATTACTGGACAAGTAGGGAAACATTTGTTAGGTTCTGATGCTTTTCAGGAAACTGATATTATCGGAATTTCGACTCCGGTAACCAAATGGAATTATCAGGTTACAGAAGCTTCTGAGATTCCTGAAATTATTGCAAAAGCGTTTTACATTGCACGTTCCGGACGTCCGGGACCTGTATTAATTGATATTACTAAAAACGCTCAGTTTGACGAGTTTGAATTTAGTTATGAAAAATGTACCGCAATCAGAAGTTATATTCCGGTACCGAAATTAAAATTAGATAAAGTTGCCGAAGCTGCTGCTTTAATTAATAGTGCCAAGAAACCTTTTATTGTTTTTGGTCAGGGAATTATTCTCGGTCAAGCCGAAGAACAACTAAAAGCGTTGATCGAAAAATCAGGAATTCCGGCAGGTTGGACTATTTTAGGACTTTCGGCACTTCCAACAGATCATCCGTTAAACGTTGGTATGCTTGGAATGCACGGGAATTACGGACCTAATTTATTGACTAACGAATGTGATGTTTTAATTGCATTAGGAATGCGTTTTGACGATCGTGTTACCGGAAAATTAGCTACTTATGCTAAACAAGCCAAAGTGATTCACTTTGAAATTGACCCTGCAGAAGTTGATAAAAACGTAAAAACAGAAGTTGCTGTTTTAGGAGATGTAAAAGAAGCTTTAAATGCTTTATTGCCATTGATCGAAAAGAATTCGCATGAATCTTGGCACAATGAATTTAAAGAATTGCATAAAATAGAAGTAGAAACTGTTATAAACGAGGAGTTAAATCCAACGAATGGTAAAGGAATTTCGATGGGAGAAACCATGGAAATGATCAATAAACATTCAAAAGGTGATGCAATTATAGTATCTGATGTTGGTCAACACCAAATGTTTGCTTGTCGTTATGCTAAATTTAATTCAACCAAAAGTAACATTACTTCTGGAGGTTTAGGAACAATGGGATTCGCTTTGCCGGCTGCGATTGGAGCCAAAATGGGAAGACCGGATCGTGAAGTTGTTGCTATTATTGGTGATGGAGGATTCCAGATGACGATTCAGGAATTAGGAACTATTTTCCAAACAAAAGTACCGGTTAAAATTGTCATTTTGAACAATGAGTTTTTAGGAATGGTACGTCAATGGCAAGAATTGTTTTTTGATAACAGATATGCTTCAACAAAAATGATTAATCCAAATTTTGTAGCAATTGCCGAAGGATATTATATCAAATCTAAAAAAGTAACTCAGAGAGAAGATTTAGATGCAGCTGTCGCAGAAATGATGGCCTCAAAAGATTCTTATTTCTTAGAAGTTATGGTAGAAAAAGAAAACAACGTTTTCCCAATGATTCCAACAGGAGCATGTGTTTCTGAAATTAGATTAAGCTAGAAAAAAGTTTCAGGTTTCAGGTTTATTTTGTTTCAAGTTCAGCAACTTGAAACGTGAAACCTGAAACAAAATAAACTAAAAAACAAAATGGAAGATAAAACATTTACCATATCGGTATATTCAGAAAATAACGTGGGCTTGCTAAATAGAATATCAGGAATATTCTTAAAGCGTCACATTAATATATTAAGTCTAAACGTTTCAGAATCAGAAATTGAGAATGTTTCAAGATTTATTATTGTTGTAGAAACAACAGAGAAATGGGTTAAGAATATTGTGGGACAAATAGAAAAGCAAATCGAAGTAATAAAAGCTTTTTATCATACAGACGAAGAAACAATTTATCTGGAAAACGCATTATTCAAAATTGCTTCAAATTTGTTATTTGATGAAAAACAAATTCAGAATATCATCAAAGACAGTCAGTCTACAATTGTAACGGTTTCTCGTGATTTCTTCGTGATTTCAAAATCAGGAAGACGTTCTGAAATCGAAGAATTGTATGAAAAATTCAAACCTTACGGTATTATGCAATTTGTACGTTCGGGCAGAATATCAGTTTCTAAAGAAAAAATGGAAATTTCAACGCTGTTAGAAACATTCAAATAGTATCATTTTACTTATATATTAATCAATTATTAAATTACAACATCATTAAATATTAAAAAAGAATGGCAAATTATTTCAACACATTACCACTTAGATTACAATTAGAACAATTAGGAGTTTGCGAATTTATGGAGCAATCTGAATTTGGAGACGGAATTGCTGCACTTGCAGGAAAAAAAGTTGTCATTGTAGGTTGTGGTGCACAAGGTTTGAATCAAGGTTTAAACATGAGAGACTCTGGTTTAGATATTTCATATGCATTACGTGCAGATGCAATCGCCGAAAAAAGAGCCTCTTATAAAAATGCTACTGAAAACGGTTTTAAAGTAGGTACTTATGAAGAATTAATTCCAACTGCTGACTTAGTTTGTAACTTAACTCCGGATAAACAACATACTGCTGTAGTTACTGCCATTATGCCATTAATGAAACAAGGTTCGACTTTGGCTTATTCTCACGGTTTTAATATTGTTGAAGAAGGAATGCAGATTCGTAAAGATATTACAGTAATTATGTGTGCGCCTAAATGTCCTGGATCTGAGGTTCGTGAAGAATACAAAACAGGATTTGGTGTACCAACTTTAATTGCTGTTCACCCGGAAAATGATCCAAACGGTTTTGGTTTAGATCAGGCAAAAGCTTACGCTGTAGCAACTGGAGGACATAAAGCAGGGGTTTTGAAATCATCTTTCGTTGCCGAAGTAAAATCAGATTTAATGGGTGAGCAAACTATCCTTTGCGGATTATTGCAAACTGGATCTATTTTATGTTTCGATAAAATGGTTGAAAAAGGAATCGATAAAGCTTATGCTTCAAAATTAATTCAATACGGATGGGAAACTATCACTGAAGCTTTGAAACATGGTGGTATCACAAACATGATGGACCGTTTATCAAATCCTGCAAAAATCGAAGCTTACGAAATTGCTGAAGAATTAAAAGATATCATGCGTCCGTTATTTCAAAAACACCAAGACGATATTATTTCTGGCGAATTCTCAAGAACCATGATGATCGACTGGGCTAATGACGATGTTAATTTATTGAAATGGAGAGCTGCAACCGGAGAAACTAACTTCGAAAAAACAGCTCCACAAGAAGCTCCAATTTCTGAACAAGAATATTTTGACAACGGAGTTTTAATGATTGCAATGGTAAAAGCTGGTGTAGAATTAGCTTTCGAAACAATGACAGAAGCAGGAATCATCGAAGAATCAGCTTATTATGAGTCATTGCACGAATTGCCTTTAATTGCAAACACAATCGCAAGAAAAAAATTGTTTGAAATGAACCGCGTTATTTCGGATACAGCAGAATATGGCTGTTACTTATTTGACCATGCTTGCAAACCGTTATTGACAGATTATATGAAAACTGTTGAAACTAACATTATAGGAAAACCATTTTCAACTTCAAATGGAGTAGATAATGCTATATTAATTGCAGTAAACAAAGAAATTCGTCAACATCCTATCGAAGAAGTAGGGGCATGGTTGAGAGAATCTATGACTGCTATGAAGAAAATTGGATAATAAATTGGAAATTACCACACATTCGGGTGTGATGGGATTTTGCACTGTATCTCTTTTTATGTAATATTTTGAATTAGTAAGCACTTATTAAAAAAAATTGGATATAGATGCATTTTGCATTCACTTAACTTCTGTGAGTAAGTAAGTTAAGTGAAGCATCCCTAATAAAGGGAGTATGTTTAGGTTTGAATGTACTTGCTGTAAGTTTCTATTTTGATTAATAAAGATGCTTCTATTTTCAAAATAGGATAAAGCATTGTAATGCAGAATTACGAAATTAATTGTTATTGAAATTGTTAAAATTAAAAAGGCGTGGTATTTATTTATCACGCCTTTTTTGCAATATGTAATTTTACGTCAAAAACCAAAAATTTATATTATAGGTAGAAAAAGATGATATTTTTTTTAATATGTGTTTTTTTTTGCTGAAATTTATGAATTAAATAATTTTAAGAATACGTTGATATTTAATACATTTATAAAAAAAATTCCAAAAACATATGAGTTATTATAAAATTGAAAATTTAGAACAATATTTTAAACATTACAATAAGTCAATAAGAGAACCAAGAAAATTTTGGGGAAAAATAGCTGAGGAAAATTTCACTTGGTATCAACAATGGGATAAAGTAGTTGATTTTAATATGGCTGATGCCGAAGTAAAATGGTTTACTGAAGCAAAAGTGAATATTACTAAAAATTGTATAGACAGACACTTAAGTAAAAGAGGAGAAAAAACGGCGATTATTTTTGAACCGAACGATCCTTCTGAAGAAGCTTTACATATTACATATAACGAATTATACGAAAGAGTTTCAAAAATGGCAAATGTTTTGCGTGAGCAAGGCGTTCGTAAAGGAGACCGAGTTTGTATTTATTTACCAATGATTCCGGAATTGGCAGTTGCAGTATTGGCATGTGCCAGAATTGGAGCAATTCATTCGGTTATTTTCGCTGGTTTTTCAGCTTCTGCAGTTTCTGCGAGAATTAATGATTGCGAATGTAAAATGGTTATCACATCTGATGGTGGTTACAGAGGAAACAAAACAATCGATCTAAAAGGAATTGTTGATGAAGCTTTGGATTCTTGTCCTTCAGTTACTAAAGTTTTAGTTGCTAAAAGAACTCAAACTGAAGTTAAAATGAAAGAAGGTCGTGACCAATGGTTACAGCCTTTATTAGATGCCGCTTTAGACAATAGCGTTGCTGAAATTATGGATGCCGAAGATCCATTATTTATCTTGTATACTTCTGGTTCTACAGGAAAACCAAAAGGAATGGTACATACTACTGCAGGATATATGGTTTATACGGCTTATACCTTTAAAAATGTTTTCAATCACGAAGAGAATGATATTTTCTGGTGTACTGCAGATATTGGTTGGATTACAGGTCACTCTTATATTTTGTACGGACCATTATTAAACGGTGGAACAACCGTGATTTTTGAAGGGGTTCCATCATATCCTGATTTTAGCCGTTTTTGGGATATTATCGAAAAACATAAAATTACACAATTCTATACAGCACCAACAGCAATACGTTCGTTAGCAAAAGAAAGTTTAGATTATATTCAGAAATACCCACTTAAATCTTTAAAAGTTATTGGATCTGTTGGAGAACCAATCAACGAAGAAGCTTGGCACTGGTTTAATGACCACGTTGGAGACAAAAGATGTCCAGTGGTTGATACTTGGTGGCAAACAGAAACTGGTGGAATCATGATTTCTCCAATTGCATTTGTAACACCTACAAAACCAACTTATGCAACTTTACCGTTGCCGGGAATTCAACCGGTTTTAATGGATGAAAAACGTAATGAAATAGAAGGAAACCAAGTTGTTGGAAGTTTATGTATTAAATTCCCATGGCCAGGAATCGCCAGAACTATTTGGGGCGATCACCAACGCTATAAGGATACTTATTTCTCTTCCTTCCCAGGAAAATATTTCACAGGAGACGGTGCTTTAAGAGACGAAGTAGGATATTACAGAATTACCGGTAGGGTAGATGATGTTGTAATTGTTTCGGGTCATAATTTAGGAACAGCTCCTATCGAAGATGCGATCAACGAACATCCTGCAGTTGCAGAATCTGCAATTGTTGGATTCCCACATGACATTAAAGGAAATGCTTTGTATGGCTTTGTAATTCTAAAAGAAACCGGAGAAGTAAGAGACAGATCAAACTTGAGTAAAGAGATCAATCAGTATATTTCTGACCACATTGGACCAATTGCAAAATTAGATAAAATTCAGTTTGTGTCTGGTTTGCCAAAAACACGTTCAGGAAAAATTATGCGCAGAATTTTACGTAAAATAGCCGAAGGAGATTTCTCTAATTTTGGAGATACTTCAACGTTATTGAATCCAGAAATTGTAGAAGAAATTATGAAAGATAAAATCTAATATCTTCTCAATACAAATAAAAAAGCTGTCTCAATCGAGACAGTTTTTTTATTTAATGTCAGAGGTAATAGGTTATACATAGTAATTTTTTAAAGAATTCGTATTATGTTTTTTACTTTCTTATTCCCTTAAGAAGAGCATAGATGGCCATTGCATGTCCATGCCCTAAATCAAAATCTGTTTTTAGCCAGGTCACAATTTCATTTGCTTTTGTTTCTGGTTTTAACTGTCCGTCTATTGAAAATCCCTTTTGGTCCGATATAATTTTAAAATCATCAGGTCCTTTACCTGTCTTTGCTTTAATGTTTGATAGATATGCTTGAAATGACATAATTTATAGATTTAATTGTTAGTTGTTTTTTATGTTATTGAGATTTAGTTTTTAGTATGATTCTGATTAGCATCATAATTAAACATCCATTGATTGCCAAACTTGTCAGTTAAATGTCCGAATAAGGCGCCCCAAAACATTATTTCTAATGGTTGAGAAGTATCTCCGTTTTTTGATAAGTTTGCATAGACTTTTCGTGTTTCTTCTTCACTCGAAAAATTTAGCATTAACGAAACTGCATTACCTTTTATGAGAGTTTGAGGCGACATGTCAGAACCCATAATTGTAATGTTGCCGCTTGTAAGCATTGAATGTAGAATGCACTCTTTCATTTGTTCTGGCATTTGATCTGATACTGGCGATTCGGCTACTGTTTGTAATGTAAGCTGACCACCCAAACATTCTTTATAAAATGTCATCGCCTCACGGCAATTACCGTTAAAAGTTAGATAAGAATTAATTGTTGTCATTTTGCTTTATTTTTTATGTTAGCTCTTAATTAAACTGACAAGACAAAGTTGCAAATACTTGTGAAAATGAATATTGTGTGTAAATGACAACAAGAGGGGTGTTTACGTCATTTTTTATATCTTTATATAAAAAAGCAAAAGTAAAAAGTTGTAAAAGATGAAAAAAGTAAGCATTCTTGTTCCTGAAAGTTCGGTTTTGCAAGCCATTGCGGATCCTCAGTATTTATTTTCGGCAGTTAATCAGTTTTTAATCACATCCGGTAAAGAGGCATTGTTTGATGTACAATTGGTTGGAGTGAAAAAAGAAGTAAAACTTAATAATGGCTTGTACACCGTAAATGCTTCACAACTTTTGGAAGATGTTGAAAAAACAGATTTAATTGTAATACCTGCTTTATTTGGCGATATGAAAAGTGCCATTGCTCAAAACGAAAAAATGCTGCCTTGGATAAATGAACAGTATAATAAAGGTGCAGAAGTTGCTTCATTGTGTGTGGGTGCATTTTTATTAGCTTCGACAGGCTTGCTTAATGGTAAAAAATGCTCTACACATTGGGGGTTTCAAAATGAGTTTCGTGAAATGTTTCCGGATATTGAAGTGGTTGAAGGGAGTATTCTTACAGAGGAAAATAGAGTTTATTCAAGTGGCGGTGCAAAATCTTACTGGAATTTACTTTTGCATCTGGTAGAAAAATATACTGATCGAGAAACGGCAATCCTGACTTCCAAATATTTTGCGATAGACATAGATAGAGAAAGTCAGTTAGCATTTGCGATGTTTGAAGGGCAAAAGAAACATAACGATGATGTTATAAAGAAAACTCAAAATTTTATAGAAGATAATGTTCAGGAAAAAATTACTATTGAAGGATTGTCTGAATTAGCGTCGTTAGGAAGACGGAGTTTTGAAAGACGTTTTAAGGTTGCCACCAATAATTCAGTACTTGTATATGTAAACAGGGTCAAAATGGAATTTGCTAAACGCAGTTTTGAAACCAGTAGAAAAAATATTAACGAAGTAATGTACGATGTAGGTTATACTGATACTAAAGCGTTTAGAACAATTTTTAAAAAAATAACAGGTCTTACTCCAATTGAATATCGTAACAAGTATAATAAAATGAGTATTCCGCAATAAATAGAAACGAAGAAGCCTCTTAAAATTAAGAGGCTTTTTCATATATCACTTATATGGTGAAAGAGTCTTTAATTTTACTTAATCCCTAATCTTGATTTTAGTTTCAAAAATAAAAGAGCAATTTTATATGCATCTTCAGCCGATGAATTTCGATCACTTTTTGGGATTTTGTATATTTCAGTTAAATCGTCAAGCGAAAATTGTTTATCATTAATATCTGTTAATTTTCGATACATCATATCAACATCCAAAGCTTCGTTTTTTAATCTTCCGCAATCCAGACGTTCTAATGCGGCATTTAGCATTTCGATATCAAAATTAATATGATGACCAACTAAAATAGCGTTACCAATAAAGTTTACCAAAGCTTCTATAGCGTCTGGTTCTGGCATTTTAAGCATTTTACTTTCAATAATAAATTCATTCGAAAGCCCGTTATCCTGCAAAAATTTGTACTGTAGCAAAACAGCTTCAAAATTATCTTTGATTACAATACTGTCATCAACTACCGAAAAAGCTCCTAAAGACAAAATAACATCTTTATTGGGGTTTAATCCTGAAGTTTCAGTAGATATAACTACAAATCTATTAGGCTTTGTTTCAAATTTAGTCAGGTAATCTTTCCAGAAATCCGGATATTCCTTATTGATATTTTTAATCCAGTCTAGCATATTTATGAGAATTGGGTCAATTGAAATTTACTCTTAATTAATTCCTCAAGATCTTTCATTGGTGTCAAAGCATTTTTTAACTTCTCTTTGTCTGTTTTAGACATTTCTCTTAAACTTATATATTGCCCGGAGTCATCATTTTTTAATCCTTCAACAGTTCTAAATTTTGATAATGTTAAAAAAGCTTCAGCACAACTTAAGTATATCTCTGCATTTTTAGAATCTGTTATTGCTAGTTGTTTGAATCTTAAATAAGTATTCTTTATTCCTTTGATGTTTGCGTTTAAAATTAACAAACGTGCGCCATCAATCAAAGGCATTAATGCACGGGTTTTGATGTCAAATTTCCCTTTTTCCGGGCCTTCTTCCTCAACAATGAATTTTTTGAAAAAACTCAAAGGAGAATTCTTCTTCAAGGCATCATTTCCTAAAAAGTCAAAGAATAAGGTATTGTTAACAGCATTTTTAAATATAACATTCTCGATAACCTCTTCAATTTTTGGTTCTCCAAAAACGATCTCATAATCAAAAAAGATACTGCTTAAATCATTACTGTTTTCACCTGGAGTATTCATCCAGCTGTTGTATTGTTTTGTCCAGTCAGTCAGTGATTTACACCAAAGCATATTGCTTCCCATATGTCCGTTTGGACAGAATTCATAACCTACTTTTTCAAGTACAGAAGTGGCTCTTTTTGCTAATCTTAAGAAGTAATCTTTTACTTCTCTGTATTTTTCCGGAGCAACATCTTCAAAAATCAAAATACTATCCTGATCTGTTAGTAAAAGTTGTTCTTTACGACCTTGGCTACCAATGCTTAACCATGCAAAACGGGCAGGAGGTGAGCCCAGATCTAAAATTGCTAATTCAACCGCGCGTTTAATTATTGCCAAGTTAATCTCACTTACAATATTGCTGATATGCGAAATTGGAATGTTTTTCTGAATTGAATTTTGAATCAAATCAGATAAACGATCACGTATTTGTTTCAAATCTTTTGGCAGTTGAGAGCGTTTAATCTCTTTAATTAAAACACCGGGGTTACTAGCTTGAGCTACAATTAAATCATGCTCGGAAATAATTCCTTTTACAGTAGATTTACTTGTACCGTCTTTTGTAACGCATAAGTGTGTAACATTGTGCTTTAACATTAATAATTGTGCTTCTGCAAGAGAAACATTTTCAATTACAGTAACAACAGGCGATGACATGATTTTATCAATCGTCTCTGTGATAGGGTAACGTCCTGTCGCTATCTTAGAAGCTAAATCTGTGGCTGTAACAATACCAATTGGGCGATTTTTTTCGCACACAATAATATTATCTACCATAGAATCAGTCATTAGTATCGCAACATCTTTAACAATATGATTCGCTTCAGTTGTTAAAGGCGAGTTGTTGTAGCTAAGTGACTGAATATATTGCATTTCTGACTGCTGATCAACATAGAATGAAGTGTCAGAAATCATTTTTCCGTTAGAACTAACGCTGTCTTTTGTATGTCTGGAATTTGTAGCAAAACTTTCTAATAAAAAGTTCAAAACATCTGAATTATTAGCTACAAAAGGCCTGAAAACAGCAATAGGAATTGCGTAAATAATAGTTTCTTCACGGGCTTTTGCCGTCATCATGTAATTATTTTTGGCAAAAAATGGACGTAATCCAAAAATATCACCTTCATGACATTTATTGATTATCGTTTCTTCAGCATCAGCAATTGTTGTTAAATTAATTATACCAGAAGCTACAACATAAAAGCTGTCGTGAAGCAAATCATTGTTTTGAAACAATATTGCATGTTTTTCTAAATTTATAACACGAATATTGGTTGCGATATCAGATAATTCCTGAAAAGTTAAATTATCAAATGGCGGGTATTCTTTTAAAAAATCTGCAATATGCTCAGCGATTGTATTCATATATTTTGATAATTTTTTTAAAGTATCGAATGTAAAAATAATAAAATAAACTCTTACAACGAAAGCATCTTTGACAGAATATAATTATTTTAAATAAATGAGAAAAAATATTGAATCAGGAAGCCTGTAATTCTCGTAAAAATTTTTTAAAACAAAATAGAATTAGATATTCAATAGAAATTAAGTTTGTCTAAAGAATATAACAATAACTTGAATAGCAGGGTATTTTGAAATATTCTATTTTACATAATATAAATTATAGTTCATTTGTGATATAACTAATTAACAATATCACATGGCCTTAAAACGATCTTCTTTGGAGAATTACACACTATTACTCGTGGAATTAACTAAAATGCGTCACACAGATTTTCAAGCAAAGACATTTTTAAAGAAAATGCGCCCATTTTGCAAGACTTCGCACTTAAAACACAAGATTTTATTCATTCGAATACGTGGTTCAAATATAGGAATAACTATTAAAGTTTGTACGGATTGTTTTATAGTTACTCAATCTTTCTGTGTACATGAGTTTATTTTTTATTGCAATTCGCATAAAACTCTTCTTTCAAAACTTCTTAAACATAATCTTTTAACACCTTAATATATGTCAACAATTTTACTCTTAATTCAAAAACGAGAAAATTTAATACTAGAATTAGCTGGATTAAATCACGATTTAAACGAGTATTCAAAAAATCCTGTAGAGACTGTTGATTTACTTGGTTTAAAACATCAGCATGATTTTACTGTTAGAGAAATTACAAAAATTGGTCAGCAGATTAATGTTTTTTTTAATTCTCAGATTTCAAATTATAAAAACAAATTTTTTGAAGTTGAAAAGAAAATAACTGAAGCTGTTTCAAAAAAGGAGTTTACAATTAACGATTTACCTAAAAATCATTATTCGTTGTGGCAAAATTTAGAAAATTAATTTTTTGCTACTCCCCTTTCGATTTTTCAATAGTTGCCGTAGGGTATAACGGCAACTAACTCACTCAAACCTACATAAAAACAATGATTTCATATAAAGAAAGGCATCAAGCCCAAACTAAATTTAAAAACAATAATTTAAAACCAACGCTTATAAATATTGACTACTTAATTATTAATCTCGAGGGTCAGCCTTTTGGAGAATTCCCTGAAAATTCAAAGTTTCGTTTGAAACCATACGAATACGGAACTAAGATTTTTGAACTCAGAGCCGACTTATATTATGAAGATTTAAAGATTGGTATTTATACCGCAAAACCTCGTTCTGTTATTATGAGCGAACAATTTGCGCAATTACAATTCGAAAATAATCTATTTTACACATTGTCTAACGATGCCTTAAGAGGTATTATAAACGCTTTTTGCGATGAAACGAACTATTTATTTAAGTCAGTTAATAGACTGGATATATGCCTTGATAAGTCTGATATCAACAATTCTTACCGTAATTTATATAGTAATGTTGTTGCAGGTAACTATCTTATTTCAGGTCGTCCAAAAAATTTACAAAGTTATTTTGAAACCTATAAAGGAAAATCAATACTTAACGGTTTCCAAATTGGGAAAAGAACATCTGACAAAATAATACGATGCTATAACAAAACGCTGTCTTTGCAACTTACTGAAAAACCATATATAAATGAGTATTACGCAAATAATGGTTTAAAAAACGATAATGTTTGGCGTTTTGAATATCAGTTAAACTCAGCGTTTTTCAGAGGTTTAAATGAACATTCTAAAGCTGATGTAAATATCAGTCAGACAATGACTTGGGGTATATTTGATAAAGCTAACCTTTATGAGTTATTGAAGATTGCAAATAAAGGTTTTTTTGAACTTCGTGAGAATACAGGCAAAAGTCAGATCAATAAAGAAAAGCTTATAACTCTGTTTGATTTTGATTTTCTACAATCTCAGATTACAAAATTCAATCCTATAATCAAACGTTTAAAGAAAGTTGTCCTTTCGTCAACAACAATTAAAAAACGCCTTGCGAAATCTTTGTTTAGAGAATATTACGCAAACAATCAGGATATATCTTATATCGTTGCTCTAAATCTTTTACTTGAAGATATGGACATGATTACCGAAAAACCGCTTCTAATGTGGTTTAAAAATAAATTACACTTTTATCTGCACGAGTTTAGAACAAAAGAAAAATTAGTAAATGATTTTGATTCTGAACTATTCCACGAACACCAACTTCTATTTTTATAAGCCATGAAAACACAGAATACAAGCCAAAAAGTAACTAAAACCCAATTAATGCATATTCTTGAATTAAGCTATAAGACAGCTTGTAAAGAATATCAAACAATTATTGATTCTCTAGCTTTAAAAAGGAACTATTTAACGGTTCAAGACCTGATAACCTATGGTATATTATAGGGAAAATTAGGGAATTATAGGGAATTATAGGGAATTTTAGGGAATGCCAAATGATAGTTGCAATAACCTTTGTGAAAGAAATTCAACAAATAAAATTTATAACAAATGAAAATTGCAACTATTACAGGCGTAACAAAATCGCCAGATTTAACGGTAACAAAATCAATTGGGTCTTTGATTATTTCAAGTGATTTGCCTTTATCAGGTTTGACTACTGAAAAAATCAGTGTTTATATTGAACGTGGGAACGGTTCAAATGTCATTTTAGCAAACAAAGTTTTGCTTAAAGATTTCATTTTAGCAAGTACTTACGGAACTGAAAACACTCAATCTGATGAAGATAATGCTCTTATTGCCTTATGTGAAATCGCAGACGAAGGTTCTGTTTTCTTAGCAGAAAAAGAGAGTATTAAAATAGTTTTAGAAGATTTAATTGCAGGTAAGCGTTATGATTTACACGGAATTGAAGAGCCTATTGCTACAAACAACTTGTATTTTTTCGAGCAAAAAACTGTCGCTTCGGAAGAGTTTAACAAAAAAATTGATGTACAGGGATTTGATTTAGCAATCATGACTGTTGATGATTCAGTAAGTGATTTATCTTATCAGTTCCAAAATGGTCAGGTTGTAAAATATCTTCCATTTGAATTGCAGACATTAAGTAGAGATGTTGATCCTATTCAAGCAGTTCTTGCAGATGGAAAAGTATTGCAAGGCTTAACAGATAGATTAACATTGCCTTTAGTGGCTGTTGTTGGTCTTGAGATTAATAAATCTCAGGGAGCGGTTATTAATTTCGTCGTAAGGGCGCTTAAAACAGTGTAAATATGGGATTTTTTAAAAAAATTGGGGCTGCGATTAAGAAAAACGTATCCTTTAAAAATCTTGTAAAGGTCGCTACTCCTATAATGGGTGCTATTCCTTTCGTTGGTGGTACTGTTCAGAACATATCGCAAAATTTACAAGATGCACACGAAGCAAAAAAAGCAAATAACGCTGCACAAGCTGAGTATAATAATCACCAAGCTTTAGCACTTGCAAGTCAAACGGCTAGTGCTGTCGCAAATGCAGGTGCTAATGTTTTCGGTAAAGCTGTTATGACGGGTGTAAATGATGGACTTTCAGCAGGATTTGTTGAAGGAAGTGGTCAGGTAGGTTCTACAATTGTTTCGAGCACAATAAAAGTATGGTTTAATAAAAATTGGAAAATCGTTCTTGGTGCTGTCGCTGGTCTTATAGCATTGATTTGGTTTTTAAGACGTGACCGCAATAACACAGGAAAAAGAGTTGCAAAAAGACGATAAGCCTAAAAATTACTATCGAATCTATCTTATAGTATTTCTGATAGATTCGGCAGTAATAATTTTAAAAAAAATGGCTGAAATTATACTATTAATTAAACACATTATAAAGTAATGGCACAAGGAAAAAAAGGATATAATTCTAATAATCACAATTATAACAACAATAATAATCAACAAAAAGTTAAGCACTCAGGTGCTAAAACCACAACTTACACCCCTGTTTCGGGTCCTAATCAAGGTGTTGAACAACATTTGACAACGGGTTGGAGATTATCAAAAGGAGAATTGATTGCAATTAAATGCGTAACAACTACGAAATCAAATCTTTCAGATAAAGGTTGGTTTGGCTCAGTAGCATGCACTTTTACAAACACTAAAACGGGTGTTCAGTCATTTCATTGGGGAACAATGCAGAAAAACGGCGGTAAGGTTGTTATTGATGGAATGGCATTTGTCATTAATCCACGAGCGAAAAACGGTGGGTATGCAGGAACTTTTTTACGCTCAAACTAATGTTTAAAGTATTACTAAAATTTCTCCCTCTGATACTTCATGAGGGAGTTGATTTACTCAAAGAGTATTTAGAAAAAAGAAAACAACTTAAAGAAACTAAAAAATGAAAAGTTTAAAAACGATTTTATCCGTAATAGGAATTATAGTAAAATATGGTGCTGTTGTTACTGCAATTTTAAAAGGTATTCAAGTTGTATCTGACGAGTTAGAAAAGCTTGATTTAGGTAAAGAAGAGATTAAAACTTCTTCTCGCCCTCTGCAAACACAGGACGAATCTTTAATTACTGAAACACATGAGTAGCTTTTTAGGTCAAAAAGATAAAACGCGAGGGATTCGAAATAATAATCCGGGTAATCTAAGGTTTGTAGCTTCTAATAATTGGGTTGGTAAAATTCCTTTTGTTGATAATACAGACTCAGATAAAGCATTTGAACAGTTTACCGAAATTAAATATGGTATTCGTGCTATGTTGCGTGTGGTTATTAATAACATTGACAAAGGCAACGATACAATTACTAAAATAATTTCTCGCTATGCTCCACCGTCAGAAAATGATACAAAAACTTATATAAGTGCTGTGTCAAAAGCATGCGGATTGCAACCCGACGAAAAAATTAAAAATGTTGATGCTGTTTTTTTAATAACCATTGCTAGAGCGATAATTAAAAATGAAGTTGGAAAAGAGTCTGCTTATGTTTTGGATTCGGACATACAAGATGCGATTGATATTATCGGAACTTTTAACCTTAATAATGTTACGGTAAATGCAAAAAAGAAATTCAAATTCAATTATTTAATAATTCCCGTATTACTTTTTTTTTATACTGTTTACAGCGTTACAGTCTAAACAAACGCTCAAAAAGATAAAAATTATTAATTCAAAAATTTAAACAAGATGTTAGATAAAATCAAACTTTTTTACGCAAACAATAAAACTATTGCAAATGTTGTACTAGTTGCTTTAGCAGGTTTTTTAGCTTATAAATTATTTAAGAAAAAATAATCGATGGCTCAAAGAGAAATAACAAATAGAACAAAGAGCCAAGCCAATACAGTTTGGCTCTTTGACTTTCTGCAACAATATTGGATTCTTATAACGGGCATAATTGTGTTTTATCCATTATTAAAAAAATGGTATGATAAATTCACACAAGATGCTGAGGAAAAAGAACTTGAAAATGCAGAAAAGGATTTAAAAATTGCAGTTTCTAATCCTGTTACTAAAGAAATTGAATTGAACAAAATTACACCTCGTAAAGAAGTTCATAATATAGCAGAATCTCTGGCAGTATGGTTAGGTACAAATAAGCAAACAAAAGATTCAGCTTGGTATACTTGGTTAACCGAACCTATGTCAAATTTCGAAAATGAAAAGGAGACAATAAACGAATTATTGAAAGTTAAACAACTATCAACTGTTCCTTTAGTAATTGGCTGTTATTATGTCATTACAAGACGTGATTTAAAAGCTGATTTAAAAAAATATTTATCAACCTCGGACTTAAAGAAAGTTCCTTTATTTAATTAGTATGATTGCATTTATTCAATATTTTGATGAAAATTTTAGTTTAAAAACTAAAGAAGTATTTGAGTCTATTATAGATGGTAGACGTTGTTATACTGTAAGTGGTATTAATTCTTCTTTCTTCCCTACTGCGTTATATGTAGACGGTTCGAGAATAACGGGTGTAACTATTTTAGGAAGTCCTAATTTAGATGTTTTGGGTTTTATGAATGACTTAAGTACAAATGATACGTCTGTGATTCCTTTAAATGCGTTTTATAATGCTTATGATACTGTTATTTTAGTACATTCTTCAATATTGACAATTCCTTACGTATCTACTCCTGATTCTAATAAAGTTAAAGAGTATAAGGCTATTGTGTATTTTGGTTCTTCCTCGGATGGATTAGCTGTTAAGGTTTTAAAAAATACATTAATTGGTGATGTATCTTGGGAAAATCTTTTTGGAGATAGAATGATTGGTACTCTAGTTGGTGGTTTTGGTTCTGATGATGGTACGGGCATGATGAATTCAGATCTTTATGCACAAAAAATTCATAATGATGATTTACCTAACTATAGAGGTGGTGTGTCTAATTCTGATAGTGTTTGTGTTTTTTACGACTCAACCTCAAGTGACTTTAGGATGTATGTACATATATCTGTTTATGAGTAATGGCTAATAATACACCAACACCTTACAGTTGTACAATCTTTAATAAAGATAAATCAGTAAGACCAATAAAAATTGAGTTTTGTAAATCTATATTTTACTTACATAACTGGTGTAAAAATGTCGGATTCGATTATCACTACATTAACATTTACAATCGAAAAACGGGTAATTATATTGCTAGACAATACTTTAATGATTATATAATAGATAAGCCTTTGTATTAATTTACAAAGGCTTATTAATTTATTAGACTACAAAAAAATTATTTGTTTTACCATTGATAATTTTTTTAACATCTTCCACTTTTTCTGCAACTCTTATTTCATGCCCTCCATTAAGTTTAATTAGGGTGTAATCATTCGTGTTTGGTATAGTATTAATAGAAACAATTTGTTCTTTAACAACAAAAATTGGTTCATCGCTGTTTGTCATTGTAAATTTAATAAATTCCATTTTTTTATATTTAGAGTTAATTGTGGCTAATGTAAGAAATAACCAATTCTTAAGGGGTATAATTATTTATTCTTTTATAGCAATTGACAAAGTGAAATATAATTTTTTTTCTGTAGTATATTAAATACATTTGTTAAAAAGTAATAAATGGATACGTTAACAATACTTGGCTTTGTTTTTACTGCTATAGCCACTTATATTGGTTTGCAAACATATAAGAAAACATTTGATACGTCAGATCAGAAAAATAATTTGCTTGCTGTTTTTAAGGCTACTCAGAAATTGCATTTAGAGGTTCAGGATATGATTGAAACTTACATAGATGCTAATGAAGGTGCAGAACATCTTTTATATCCTAATATAACCTTCCAAGCTTATCTTGATCGAGCAAAGTTTGAATTTGAAAAAGATTTATCCGATAAGACGTATGATTATATAAAAGGCTTGCCATTGAATAGTAGTAATATTGCCAGTATGTTGAAGTTACTTGAAAATCAAAATCATGCTCTTATTCAATTTAAAAGCCAATTGATGTTTTTGCTTTAAAAATCTTGGCACTATATTTGGAAATCTTTAGTAATTATAAACTCACAAACAAAACCACATGAAAAAAATTACTTTATTACTTTTTATATTATTTTCAATTCCTGTTTTATCTCAGGATTCAGATATGAAAGTTTATCTTGAAAAGACAGATATTGCGACAATTGAACAATACGAACTTATAAAAAAAGTTAATTCAATTTATCCTGACATTATGGTAAGTAAACAAGTTAGAAATAAATTTAAAAACAATTTTAAAACTAACGAATTACTTTCTGCTGATTTGATTTATGAAAATGTTTTAAAATTTAAGTTGTATAATGTCACGATTTTAGATAACCGATGTTTGTCCTATACTTTTGTTACTCCTGATGATGTATTAACATTTGGAGAGGTAAGAACTTTTGACGGTAATACAGTTAGAACACTGTACAAGCTTGATAAAGGAAAATCAGTGATGCAGTATTTTATAAATGGTAAATTAATAAATGAAGTAAAAGGATAATTTTACATATTTAAATTCAATAAATAAGCCCCAATAAAACGGGGCTTTTTTTATGTTCCTAAATTTTATATATTAGTTTTCTTCAAAAATAGGGTTAAATCATACTGTTAATAAAGTTGTTAACATCTTCTTGGACGTTCTGCGATTCATACTATAAATTATAGTTCAAATTGTACATGTTGAATTGACAGGCACCAGGCTTCATTTTTTGCATTTCTTCCTACTTCACAGAGATAATATCTCTTATTCAGAAATCTGATATTCTGAAAAACAAATTACTTTATTTCAAATATGAGATTTATACGAATTCAAATTCATAATGTTTAAAGCTTTAAATTTTCTCGTATTTGAGAATTAAAATTTTTAAATCTCAAATAACGGATTTATATGCATTCATATAAAATCATCATGTAATATGTAATGTCTCAAATTCCCATATTTGAAAATTATTTTATTTTTTTTCGAATAAACAGATTTTCAGCTAGGCAGAATTACTTTAAAGGATTCTTTTCAATATGGCTTAATTATTCTAGGTAAAAATCTTATATTTGGCATTTATGACACATACTAAAATGATAGACAAGAAAATACATCACGGTCGAAATATAAAGCGTTTCCGTGAAATGCTGGGTATAAAACAAGAAGTCCTTGCCTTTGAATTGGGAGAAGATTGGAATCAGAAGAAAATTTCTGTTTTGGAGCAAAAAGAATTGATCGAAAATGATATTTTAGACCAAGTTGCTAAAATTCTAAAAGTTCCTGCTGATGCTATAAAGAATTTTGATGAAGAACAAGCGATAAATATAATCTCAAACAATGCCTCTTTTGACAATTGCCAACAACCAGCTTTCTTTAATAACCAGCCTACCTTCAATCCTTTAGATAAAATGGTCGAGCTTTACGAGCGTATGCTTGAACAGCAAAAGGAAATGATTGACAGATTGGAGAAATTGATTCGAGAGAAATAAATCTTAGGGCGTTATCTTTTTTAATCGTATAACTTAGTCAGAATTGTTTCTTTTGGAATTATATCAGATCCGCCTCTTTTATTGAATTCTAATTTTCCTTCGCTCATAAATAAAGCTGCTCCTGCAGATGAACCATTTTTGGACTTAATATTAATTTGTGCTTTTTCGCCAAATTTATAAACATGTCCTGAAACTTCCATAATATCAGAATTTAGTTCTTTGTTGTCACTTGTAATTTCTGCAGTTCCGAATATCTGATTATTAGATTCTGCTAAATTTAATTTCAAAATATATTTTTTGCTACAGTCCTTGCAATTTTCAGTGCTCCAGGTTCCTGTAAAACGATTTTGCGAATACGCTGTAAATGAAATAAATATCAACAGCAAAATAAACTTTTTCATTAAGTAAAATTTTCAATAAGTTATGCGTCAAATATAAAATAAAAAAAGCATACACCGTGGCGTATGCTTTTTGAATTGTGTACTTTAACTATTGCTTCAATTTTTTTAGATAAACGGATTTTCCGTTTAAAGCAACATTAATTTCGTTGTTTTTTTCTGAAAAAGTTGTTCTTAAGGCATTCCCTTTAAAAATTGTAACATCTCCGTAAACTTTTCCAGTTTCATCTGAAATGTATTCAAATAATAATTTTTTGTTATCCGGTTCAATTCCAATTTTATAACTTGAGAATTTTGATGTCGCTAAATCAAATTCCTGATGTGTGTCAATAATTGCTCCGTCAGCATAAAAATTTGTAACTGTTTTATTCAAAGTAATGTCCGGATAATATTGGTTGACTTTTTGCAAAAGTGCATACTGTTCCGGGCTTGCGTCTTCTTTTTTAGACGTGATAGTCTGTGCAAATGAAATTGTTGTAAAAATAAGTGTGAATAGTAAAATGTGATTTTTCATAATTTTTAATTTTAAGATTAGTGTTTAAATGATTTTTTGTAATCCAACTAATGCGTAATACAATCCAACTTTTTATTAAAAAAAGTTTTAATTATACTACAAGATATGAAATCTTTACCTTTGCAAAAAATTAAAAGTACTTTTTTAAGAAAATGACAACAAAAAAATACATCCAACTAATACTTATTTTAGGTTCTTTAACAGCACTTGGTCCTTTTTCAATCGATATGTATTTACCTGGTTTTTCTGGGATTGCCAAAGATTTACATACTACAGTCGCTAAAGTTTCTATGAGTTTATCGAGTTATTTTATCGGAATTTCGGCAGGACAATTGCTTTACGGTCCATTATTGGATCGTTTTGGACGTAAAAAACCGCTGTTTATAGGGCTTATGGTTTATATTCTGGCTTCTTTAGGTTGTATTTATGTTACTAATATTGATTCGTTTATACTTTTGCGTTTTATACAGGCAGTTGGAAGTTGTGCAGCTACAGTAGCTTCTGTGGCAATGGTTCGTGATTTATTTCCTGTAAAGGATATTCCAAAAGTATTTTCGTTATTAATGCTTGTCGTTGGGCTTTCGCCAATGCTGGCACCAACAATTGGGGGTTATGTTACCGAAGATTATGGCTGGCATACCGTATTTTTTATTTTGATGTGCATGGGAATCGTTATTTTGATTGCTTCTCAAATTGGTTTGCCAAATACATACAAACCAGATACTTCGATATCTTTAAAGCCAAAACCAATCATTACCAATTTCTTAAAAGTACTTAAAGAACCTCAGTTTTATACGTATGCATTTACGGGATCTATCGCTTTTTCGGGACTATTTTCATACGTGGCGGCCTCTCCTATAATTTTTATGGATATTTACCATGTAGATGCCAAAACTTACGGATGGATTTTTGCTTTTATGTCTGTTAGTTTTATTGGTTCAAGCCAATTAAATTCTGCTTTATTGAAGAAATATTCGAGTGAACAAATGATTTTTGGCGCTTTAATTTCACAATCTGTGATTAGTATAATTTTTCTAATATTAGCTTTAAATGATCTTTTAGGATTGTATGAAACAATTGGGATGTTGTTCTTGTTTTTGGCTTGTTTAGGAATTTCAAATCCAAATACTGCCGGGCTTACATTAGCTCCGTTTGCTAAAAACACCGGAAGTGCTTCTGCTTTAATGGGTGCTATTCAGCTTGGATTGGGTGCGTTGGCTTCTTTTGCTGTTGGAATTTTTGTAAAAAATTCTGTAACTCCAATGGTTGCAATTATGACAACTACAACAATTACTGCGTTTATTGTTTTAAATATCGGAAAACGTTTCATTAAACAAAAAGCTGTATTATCTGTAGATGATGACATAATGGTTGGACATTAAGTTAGAGAAATTTCAAACTTTTAAATTGCTTCGCCTGTTCGATAGCGCTCGGGCAATGTCATTAAGTTAAGAGAAAATCTACAATGCTATGGTGAATAAATCTCTCTCAATCCCGAGGCTTCGGGAGCCAAGTTTATCCCCATTTTCTTTGTGGCAGTTAAAATATGCCGTTAATTTCAACAAGAGTCTTTCACGCAGATTTAAAAAGATTTAAGCAGATCTACGTAGATTATAATTAAAATAAATCTGCTAAAATCTGCATAATCTGTGTGAAACAAAATCTTTTTAATTTGTACATCCCGATAGCTATCGGGAGTGGCAAAAAAGCTTGGCGATTTTGCGTCGGCGAGAAAAAGATTAAGCATAATTTGCTAATCCAATTTTTACTGTTGGAAATAAGTTTTTATATAATTAAAAATCAGGATGTAACGTTTTTGGTGTTCTTTATTTTATTAATTTTATACTGCTTAAAATTAAGTGGAATCCAGATACCATTTGAAAAACGGGGCGAAACCGAAAAGCCACACGAGTAGGAAAATAAATGCTTAATTATTATGCCTAAGTATGTTATTGAAAGGGAAATCCCAAATGCCGGTAAACTTACATCTGATCAATTAAAAGATATTTCACAAACCTCATGTGGGGTACTTAATCAATTAGGAACTCAAATTCAATGGGTAAACAGTTATGTCACAAACGATAAAATCTATTGTGTATACATTGCACCAAATGAAGAAATGGTCTATGAACACGCTAAACTTGGTGGTTTTCCGGCCAATTCAGTAAGTGAGGTTTTTGGTGTAATTGATCCAACAACTGCTGAATAAACTTAAAACTAAAAAAGCCAGAATCTATTATGAACATGCCCCAAAAAGTTAGACACTATTTGGGGCATTTTTTATGGAAAGAAAAGTAAAGTATGACTATGCATTTAAGTTAGAATGTGTAGAATTGGTTTTAAAGAAGCATTATTCAGATGG